>Scooby_p2__coassemble_117_pt1 | contig 91498 bp, 83 predicted proteins | sample Scooby_p2__metabat2_high_PE_043 | metagenome-assembled genome bin Scooby_p2
GCCGCAACGGTTATTGATTTTATCAGAACCGTTCGCTTTTGTCAAGCACTTTTTTCTTCTTTTTTTGAAGAAGTTTTTTTGCTCCGCATCTCCTGCGGTAAGATGTATTTTATCATCTCATGCCCGCTTTTGTCAATACCTTTTTTGCTGTTTTTTTACAAAGTTTTTACCTTGCAGTACAGCACAGTTGGTACTGGAGCGAAAAAAAAGAAACCCAAAGAGCAGGATTCTCTTTTCACTGGCAGAGCTAACGGAGAAAGAGGGATTTGAACCCTCGCGCCGCTTTAACACGACCTACACCCTTAGCAGGGGCGCCTCTTCAGCCTCTTGAGTATTTCTCCGGATATTCTGAATAAGCCTCTGCCAATATGAAATTGTACGTCACTTCCTGACGCATGAGTTATTGTATCAGCTCTGTGTCCGCCTGTCAAGAGCTTTTGCAGTTCTTTTTGCAAAAACTCATATCATCCGTTACTGTTTGCCAGCTTACCGACAAACAGTAACTATCAACTCTTGTCTTACAGCAATTCAACTGCACATAAATACTCAAGCAAATTCATATCGTGCTATCGCTTCATCTATCCTGTGCCGTACCTCCGCTGCAAGTTCGACCGTTTTCATTCCTTTATATACGTCATATGGAATAGGTTCCAGATATACTACTTTTACCGTCACCTTTTCTATCGTATTCCTGTCAAACGGGATATACGCGTTCATAAGAGCTACCGGAACAATGGGACATTTTGCCTTATATGCGCTTTTAAAGCTCCCGCCCTTGAATTCCTGCGTCCTGTTTCCCTGTCTGCTGCGCGTTCCTTCCGGAAATATCAAAAAATTCACTCCGTCCCGGACTGCCTGAGCCGCCTGATTTATTACACCCATAGACTGACGGATATCCTCCCTGTCAATAGAAAGCGAACCAGTTATCGCAAATGCCTGTTTTAACAGAGGCACATTTCGCACTTCTTTCTTATTAACAACTGCAAAAAAACGCGAACAGCTTTCCACGAGCGCCAGCACATCAAACATTCCCTGATGATTGGGAAAAAAGATAAAATTTTCTTCCTGCGGGATATTTTCTATTCCATGAGCCTCTATTTTAACACGGCCTCCTTTATTGGCATGACGCACTATCTTCTGAAGCACCTTCCATCGTTCTTCCTGTGTATATCGTTCCGGATGCTTTGCCATACGGCAAAGCTGCCACCACCAGTATGGCACAAACGGCAGATTATAAAGTACCATCAAAATAATCCGTTTCATTTCAGTTCTCCTTTGAATGTCTCTGCTGCCGTTTCATACAGATCTGAGCCGGATGAATCCATACATACGATAACAGGAAAATCCTCTACCTCCAGCCTGCGGATAGCTTCCGCTCCCAAATCCTCATATGCTACTATCTCCGCCTTTTTTATCGATTTTGATAAAAGCGCTCCCGCCCCGCCTACCGCAGCAAAATAGACTGCCTTATTCCGGATGACCGCTTCCTTTACCGCAGGACTCCTGCGCCCCTTTCCTATCATCCCTAAAAGCCCTAAATCCAACAGCTGAGGCGTATATTTGTCCATGCGGCTCGCAGTTGTCGGACCTGCGGAACCTATCGGTCTGCCTTCACGCGCCGGAGAAGGTCCCATATAATAAATAACCGCATCTTTTATATCAATGGGAAGCTCCTCTCCTGCCCCAAGAGCCTCCTGCATCCGTTTGTGCGCCGCATCGCGGGCAGTATAGATGGTTCCCGTCAGGTAAACATACTCTCCCGCTTTCAGGGATGCCGCTTCCTCTCTGGTCATAGGCACTCTGATCTGTTTTTTCATATCAGAAAATCCTCCTTTTGCTTTTTCAAAGTTCCCGGACAGCATGGCGGTTTACATGACAACATATATTGACCGCAACCGGAAGTCCCGCGATATGCGTCGGGTATGTATTGATGTTCACCGCCAACGCTGTTGTGCTCCCTCCCAGCCCTCCAGGGCCGATACCTGTCTGATTTATCTTCAAAAGGAGCTCTTCTTCCATCTCTTTTACATATGAAACAGGCGAATGCTCTCCTGCCGTCCTCAGAAGCGCCTGCTTTGCCATAAGCGCACACTTTTCAAACGTACCGCCGACACCAACGCCTACCACCATCGGGGGACAGGCATTCGGTCCCGCATCGCGCACCGCTGTCAGAACAGCATTTTTTACGCCTTCTATCCCGTCCGCAGGCTTAAGCATGAAAACGCGGCTCATATTCTCACTCCCAAATCCCTTGGGAGCAACCCATATCTTTACACCGTCTCCCTTCACAATATTATAGTAAATCACGCCCGGTGTATTATCTTTTGTATTTTCACGGATCAGAGGATCCTTTACTACTGATTTACGCAGATAGCCCTCCGTATATCCGCGGCGTATTCCTTCGTTGACCGCATCCTCAAGGCTTCCGCCTTCAAAATGGACATCCTGCCCTGCTTCTATAAAAACAACTGCCATTCCGGTATCCTGACAGATTGGGATGTCCTCATTCTGGGCAATTTCCAGATTTTCGGAAAGCTGATCCAGAATCTGCCTCCCCAGCGGAGATTTTTCCTCCTGCCGCGCTTTTTCAAATACACTGCACATGTCTTGAGAAAGGCTGTAATTGGCTTCGATACACATGTCGCGTACCGCATCGCGCACTGCCGTCACCTGTATTGTCCTCATCTTTTACCGCTCCTTATCTGTTACGTTTTTTCACTTTTTAAGTGTAACCCATTCCTGTCATACATGCCACTGTTTCTTTGACATTTTTTCATGAAAAGCATATACTATAACCGCACAAACCGACAACAAATACCAACGGAAGAAAATATTATGAAAACTCTCCTTTTAATCATCTGTATCCTTCTCCTGCTCTACCTGTTCTTGCTGCATCCCAGAATGCGCAGACCGGATGCCGATATTTTCCGGGGTTGTTTTTTCGCACACCGCGGACTGCATGACGGCAATGTATCCGTGCCCGAAAATTCCCTTGCAGCTTTTTCACGGGCGGTTGAAAACGGATACGGCATCGAAATGGACGTGCAGCTTTCCGCAGACGGCATCCCTGTCGTTTTTCATGATGCAACACTAAGCCGCATGTGCTCCATCGACCGCCGCGTAGACTCCATGACCTTTGATGAGCTTCGCAGGCTGTCTCTGGCAGACAGCTCTGAACATATTCCTTCTTTTGAAGAAGCGCTGCAGCTCATCGCCGGACGTGTTCCTCTTCTTGTAGAGATAAAGATGGATCGGATTGATTTCAACATCCCGCAAAAAATAGACTTGCTACTCTCCTCTTATACGGGTTCTTACTGTGTGGAATCCTTTCATCCTGCCGCTCTTTTGTGGTATAGAAAAAACCGCCCGCAGATATTCCGCGGGCAGCTCTCTACTAATTTTAATATTGAAAATCATACTCCCGATCCGTTCCAGTTTTTATTCGGAAAGATGGTTTTAAATGTTATCAGCCGTCCTGATTTCATTTCCTATAACTGGCGCTTCAAAAATGACCCCTCCCTGCAATTATGCCGCAGGCTTTTTGGATCGGACTGCGCCGGATGGGTGATACGCTCGCCCCAGGAACTGACAAGCTGTCAAAAGACATTCCAAATGTATATTTTTGAAGACTTCCTTCCATAATGCCTGCCCGCCGTCCCGCGGACAGGCATTTCTTTTCTCTGAAACGGTCATCCCGTCTTTTTGTTCCCAGCCTTTATCCTTTTATGGACAAAATATCCGACAAACGAGCAAACTGCTCCAGCGTCAAAGCTTCGCCCCTTATCGTCTCGGAAAGCCCCATCTGCGCCAGCGCCTCCTTTACCGCCTCTTTGGAAACACACAGTCCCGGAGCGTTAGAAAGTCCGTTCACCAACGTCTTCCGGCGCTGATTAAAGGATGCACGTATCAGAGAGAACATATGCTTCTCATTACCGACTTCCACCGGCGGATTTGCATAGCGGTCCAAACGTATTACCGCGCTGCCGACATTCGGACGCGGGATAAAGCAGTTGGGCGGCACGTTCGCCACTATTTCCGGCTTCGCATAATATTGCACCGCCAGCGAAAGCGCGCCGTAATCCTTTGTGCCCGGTCCCACCTGCATACGGTCTGCCACTTCTTTCTGCACCATGATGGTAATGCTCTGCAGCGGCACATGGCTTTCAAATAATCCCATAATTATCGGTGTTGTAATATAATATGGAAGATTTGCAACAACCTTTATCGGTCTTCCTCCGTTTTTTTCCTGCACAAGACGGTTCAAATCCACTTTCAGGATATCTTCGTTGAGCACTTCCACATTATCATATTCTGACAGTGTATCTTCCAGAATCGGTATGAGCGCCTTGTCAATCTCCACCGCAACGACATGTCCCGCCCGCTCCGCAAGATACTGAGTCATCGTGCCGATTCCGGGACCGACCTCCACTACGCAGTCTTCCTTTGTTATCTGCGCCGCGTTCATTATCTTTTCCAGAACATGAGTGTCTATCAGGAAGTTCTGTCCGAATTTTTTCTGGAAATTAAAGTTGTATTTCTGTAATACCGCAATGGTATTGGATGGAATACCAAGTGTCGCCATCGTCAGTTTCCTTTCTCGTCCATATCAAAAAAGCGGCACGCATTGCGCCATGTGACCTCTTCTATCTCTTCGCGGCTCACTCCTTTTATCTGTGCGACCGCCTCTGCCACATAAGGCAGGTAAAGTGAACTGTTGCGCCTGCCTCTGTTCGGTTCAGGCGTAAGATACGGGCAATCGGTCTCCAGAAGTATTCTGTCCAGCGGAATATATTCGACCGCCTCCTTTAATTTCTTTGCATTTTTAAAGGTGATCACACCGCCTATCCCGAAATAACAGTCCCACTTCAAAAATTCCCGCGCCGTCTCTTTTGTATAGGAATAACAATGTATCACCGCGCGCAGCTCAGAGGCACCTTGTGCCGTCATCACATCCAGCGTATCCTTTGCCGCATCGCGGGAATGAATGATGACAGGCTTTTTTATTTTTTTGGAAAGAGCAAGCTGTCGGGCAAACCATTCTCTCTGGTTTTCCTGCACTTTTTCCTCTTTATCCCAATAATAATCCAGCCCTATCTCACCGACTGCGACCGCCTTTGGATGCGAAAGCTGCTTTTCCAGCCATGAAAACTTCTCCTCTGAAAGCTCTCCTACGCTGGACGGGTGTACGCCCAGCGCCGCATGAATGTAAGGATAGCGTTCTGCCAGTGCAAGACTTGTTTTTACAGATGAGATATCTGCCGCCACGTTAACCGCACGGCAAACCCCGTTTGCAGGGAGCGCCTCAAGCAATCCTTCCCTGTCTGTATCAAAAGCTTCGTCATCATAATGGGCATGTGTTTCAAAAATCATCGCTTCAATCCTTTTTTGCCAGAACAGCCTTCACAAAATTCCAGACACGCTCTGTCGAAGGGATGCTCAGATGTTCTTCTGTCGTATGGATATCTTTCATATCAGGGCCGATGGAAACGCAGTCCAGCCCCTCCACCTTGCCGGAAAGGAGGCCGCATTCCAGACCTGCGTGTATCGCCTCTATCTTGGGCATCGTATGATACAGCTCCTGATATACCGCTACCATCTTCTCGCGCAGGGCGGATTCCTGTTTATATTCCCATGCAGGATATGCGCCGGAAATCTCCCACTCCGCGCCCTGGCTGGCGAGTATCGCCTCCATCCGGTCGAGCAAAAGCTCCTTTTCACTTCCTACGGCGCTTCTTACGGAATAATCCAGGTGAAGCCCGCTCTCATCCAGCTTCATGATACCTAAATTCAGAGAGGTCTGTACCAGTCCGTGGATATCCGCGCTCATGGACTGTACTCCAGCCGGGAGCGTCAGCAGCAGAAATGCCGTTTTTTCAGCGCTTTCCTTTGTCAGTACCTTAAAGCTGCCCTCTGTTTTGGAAACGATGCAAAGTGCAAAGCCCGGATCTTTGACTGCCAGCTCTTTTTTTACATTAGTCTCAAAAGCCGCTGCAGCCTTTTCAAATGCTTCAGCCGCCTCCTTACGTACCCAGAATCCCGCTTTCGTCTGGCGCGGTATCGCGTTGTCGGCGAGGCCTCCTTTCATCGCGGCAGGACGCACATCTGCCGCCTTGCGCGCTTCATACAAAAGCCTTCCCGCAAGACAGTTGGAATTGCCCCGTTCCTTATGGATTTCACCGCCGGAATGTCCGCCCAAAAGCCCTTCAACACTCAGCTCATACAAAATGCCTTCCTGTTCTTCCCATTCTACCGGAAGAAAACCGTGCAGACGGGCGCCGCCTGCACAGCTCGTCAAAAAAATACCCTCTTCTTCGGAATCCAGGTTCAGAAGGCGTTTGCCGCGGCATACGTTCATATCTATCTCACGCGCTCCGTCCATCCCGGTTTCTTCATCCACGGTTATCACCGCTTCGATAGCCGGATGCTCAAGCTCATGAGAATCCAGAATCGCCAGCATATACGCTACGGCGATACCATCGTCGCCGCCCAGGCTCGTCCCTTCTGCACACAACCAGTCGCCTTCCACCTTCACATCCAGACCTTCCTTCGTCATATCCTTCGTACAGTCCGGCTTTTTTACGGCAACCATATCCATATGCCCCTGAAGCATCATAAGCTCTTCCTGCTCATACCCCGGTGTCGCAGGTTTTTTGATGATCACATTTTTTACCGAATCCTGAATATATTCCAGATTCCTCTCTTTTGCAAAATCAGCCAGAAAATCACTGATCTGTCCTACATTTCCCGAACCGTGCGGGATACTGCAAATTTTTAAAAACCATGAAAATACTTCTTTTGCGTCTGAATTTGTCAGTCTGCTTTCCATTTTCTTCTCTCCTTCTTATTCAAAAAGGAAACAGACGAGCCCCGCCTGTTTCCCCTTTTTTTCATGACGATAAAAAGCGCAGATGATGTGCCTTCTATCATTTAATCTTCTGCATCATCTGTATCCGCCGCCACAGCAGATACGACCGAAGAAACGACCGCTATCACTACTGCGAATAAGATGACCAATAAACCGCCTGCTAAAAGTAAAAACATACTGTTTCCTCCATTCCATTCCCCCTGCGGTTAGTTTACCACAGAAAGGGCGCAGATACAACATGCGGCGCTTATTTTTCTTCTGTATCTGCCGGGTTCAGGTTTGCCCTGCCTACTGTAAATTCCTGGAATCCCATGTACCCCGGTGCAATGTCATATTTTGCAAACACAATAACGACCTCTCCCGCTTCGTTGATATAAAAATCCTGATTCTCTGCAATAGTCGAAAATCCCTCTATTCCCAGCAAGGCATCATCCTCAGCCATACTGCCATATCCAAAATATGCCAATGAGTCGTCTGATGCAATCCGTTCTTCTATCTGCTGCCTGATACTTGCGCTGACTTCTTCAATATAGGAAGCTCCCAAAAGCTGTTCCAGTGTCAGACGCTGTCCTGTTGCCAGATCCAGATTATAATAATGACGTTCTTCCTGCGCAGATACCCAGCCCTTTGCGGTTATCAGTTCCAGCGAAAGGATGTTTCCCTGCTGATACTTCACATCATAATCTACCACGATATCCATTTTCCGATCCGCCCATTCCTCCTGCGTACCTCCGGTGGCAAAAAATGCTTCTTTATAATCCGCAAATTCCTGCTTCGCTTCATCCATATAGCTGTCCACTATCTTTTCAATCTCTGCGTTGACATCGCCTGTAAATGTTTTTTCCGTCCCTGCCTTTTCTGTTTCCTCAGTCATATCTGCAGCAGGATCTGTTTCCAAAACCGTTTCTTTCTGAATTTCCGGCACTTCCATGTCGATTTCAAAATCCCCGTCCGTCCCGTGATAAGATCGTATCGTCAGCACCTTTGCCAGCGAACCAAGCACCGGAATGTCGCTGACCTCTTTCGCAAATGCTTCGCTCGTATTGACGCCTATCGTCATACACACTATGAATGCCGCTGCGGCGGATGCCACATAACGAAATATGCGCACCGTATTGTCCCTCTGCTTTTTCTTTCTGATTTTCTCACGTATCTCCTCTTTCTTTTGAGAAGCTATTGCCCGATTTACCACCTCGGAAAGCTCCTCGGGGATTTCAATGTTGTCGTATGCTTTTTTGCCATCCTCCGGTCTCATACCGCCGCCTCCTTTAAATTCTTCTCCATCCGATCCAATGCGCTGTAAAGACGCGATTTTACCGTACTCAGATTCACTCCCGTAACTTCTGATATCTGCTTTAACGTCAGCCCTTCATAAAAATGAAGTATCACTATCGTCTTCATCTGTTCCGGAAGCTTTAATACCTCCTCATAGACTTCATGATCCTTATCAAATGCCTCTTCCCTGTATATCTGTTCTGGAAGCTCTCCGTCCGCGCTGACTGTTTCACGGCGGTTTTTACGGATGTACTGTATCGATTCATTCACTACAATGCGATAAAACCATGTTTTTAACGCATCCGGATTTTTCAGGTCATAGCATTTCTCAAGTCCTTTACAGATGGCGTTCTGAACCACATCCAATGCGCTGTCTTTATCTCTTACATAGCTATATGCCAACCGGTAAAATTTTTCCTGATTTTCCAGAATATAGGAAACGGTCCGGTCATAGATATCCTGTGCCATCGTCTGCCTGCCCCTTTCTTTTCTTTTCATCATATAGACGCTCTCCTTTCCAAAAAAGTTTAGACCCTCTGCAAAAAATACCTCAAAAAAAGTGTGTGCCTTTGCGCTCAAATTCTGCCGCCAGAAAATATATACCGTGAGAAACACAGTTTCTCCTTCGTGCGGGTTCACATAATCATGTTTTTATTTTCCAGAATAAACTTCCCTATGAAATCAAGAAACCGGACAGAATAGCTTCCGTCCGGTCCTTTATCGCTGAATTCATATTCCAAATTCCACATAAATGACAGCTGCGCCCGCGCCGTCTTTATTATGTTCCTCACAGGGGATGCCTATCCGATACTGTCCGCTTTCCAGCGGCCCGTAAATACTCTCCAGATTCCAGCTCTTTTCTAAAGACTCACCCGGCTTAAGCTCATATGCAGGATCATCCCAGTTAACCTCTTTTACCGGTGCGACCTCCTGCCATCCGTCTTCCGTAAGACATTCCAGATAATATCTTGTACCGAAAACAATGGTATTCTCCGTATCTTCACTTATCAGCGTACAGGTCAGCGTCCCGTCAGCTGCCTGTATCCCGGAAGCAGACACCTTTGCCGCCGGAATTTCCATTGTTTCTGTCTGCACACTCCGCAGAGATTCCTCTTGTCCCCCCCCGAGCATCCGGTCTTCGGTATCTGAAATCTTTTTCTCCGCACTATAGGCAGACGGCTCTGCAGCTTCGGGCATCTCCTTCGCCATTTTGGGCGTTGCTTCCACACCTGAATCCATTGCCGCCTCCGGCGCTGCGATATCCTCTGTCTTTGCCTCAAAGGGAGCGATCGCCGCCCCTTCGTCCATAACCCATACGGCGACTGCCAGACACGCCGCCAGCCCTGCAAACGCCGCTGCCCTCTTCTGCCAGCGCATCGGAACCGTCTTGGCCTTTTTCCCCGGCTTTTCAGCCGCCTTCTGCGACGTAATATCCGCCGCCTCCATTATATATCTGTCATCGATATATCCAATCGCATCCAAAAGCTTCCCGCTTCTTTTCACAGCTCGATTCCCTCTTTCTCAAGATGTTTCTTCAGCCTGCCGCGCAGACGGAACAACTGAGACTTCACCTTACTTTCGCTTATATCCATAGCATCCGAAATCTCTTTTATCGCATCCGCATAAAAATAACGGCGCACAAATATCCTTCGGGTCTCTGCATCCAGCTCCGCCAAAAAGCGGTCGATAGCCGCAGCAGTCTCTCTGCCCTCTATCTCCTCTTCCACACTTTTACCGGAAGGCAGACATTCCTCCAGTTCCATAAGAAGCAGCTCCGTTTCCCCGCTCCCACGCTTCTGCGCATGGTTCATCCGGTATTTGCTGATGGAAAGATTGCGTACTATCTTTGCCAGAAATGCCGACAGATGGTCGGGACGTTTCGGAGGCATCGTATCCCATGCCCGCATCCATGTATCATTGACACATTCCTCACAGTCCTCATCATTTCGTAAAATATGGATTGAAATGCTGCGGCAGTAGTTCCCATACTTTCTGTCTGTCTCTGTAATCGCCTCTTCTCTGCGCTCCCAGTAAAGGTCGATAATTTTTCCGTCCTCCATCAAGAACTCCTCCTCATCTTTTTCAACGCATTCTCCCCCTGTCCGGTTGCAGTTCCCGGACATATTTTTATTCTTATCCGACTATATATAGATAAATCGCTTTTTAAGGAATCTGTTATGTTCACTTTCACTTCTTTTTCCGACCCTGCGTCGTATCCGCCTTTAAAGGTAGAACGTCCCAACCCCGAATACGCCGCCCAGATGCTCGCCAACGCGGCCAGCTGCAACTCAGAAATGACCGCCATAAGCATGTACCTTTATGATTCAGTCGTCCTTTCCGAAAATGCCGCTGAAATATCCAATGCTTTAAAAAAAATGGCAGTCGTCGAAATGCATCATCTGGACATTTTTTTACATCTGGCATTCCTGCTGGGCGCCGACCCCCGGCTCTGGTCTCAGTCCGGAAACCGTCCCTGCTACTGGTCTCCCGCCTGCGGGCGCTATTTATGCAAACCCATCCCGATACTCGAACATTCGCTCCAGACTGAACAGGACACTATCCGGCAGTACCGCTCTCAGGCGTGCCACATCCGCGACGCCTATATCGCAGACCTGCTAAACCGCATCATTCTGGATGAGCAGGTCCATGTACAGATTTTAAAAGAGCTTTTGGACCGGGAATCCTGCCGCAGAGAAAATCCCTGCCGCCGGATGCAGCAGCCTTAAAACGTGCCTATCCCTATCCCCCGGGAGGACACCAGAAAAATAAACCACGCTATGCTACCGATAATCCCGATGAGCGCCGTCAGCAGAATGATTCCCGTCCGCTTTTTGGCAACCGCGCGCGCCACGCCCGCAAGAAGCAGCACAAGAGATGTCGCTGCGACCGCGATGAACAGCCATACAAATAAAAATCCGTACAGCCCCGCCTGGTCAATAGCCAGCGCGACAAACGTCACGAGCATCACAAATTCGACCGTGCGCCACAAAAACCGCACTTCTTTGTGCCGCTCCTGCCGCGCCTGTGTACGGCGGTCTTTTTTATCCTGTTTTTCCTCATCCCTGCGCCGGCGCGCCTCTTCCCGCTCCTGCCTGCGCTGTTCCCTGCGGGACAGCCGGATCTCAGGGGCTTCCTCGTGCAAAGCCTCTGCATCCTCCTCTTTGTTCAGCGCCTCCCGCGCCAACGCTCCCGCATCGCGGCTCTGCCGCCAGTTGGAGGCAGATGCGTCCGCTGCGGACACCGGCAGGCTCTCCTGCCCGGCTGCTTCAAACTGTTTTTCCTCTGTTTCCTCTGGAATCTCCTGATTCTGTCCCTGTATTTCCAAATTTTTTTCTTCCATTACAGCTTCCTCTTTTTCTCTTCCCGGTTAAGGCAAGTATACCGCCTTTCAGGCCATTCGTAAAGCAACGGTTAAAAAAAGGACATCTTCAACGCCCTCCCGCGCATTCTGATGTCCCTTTTTCGTCTATATTTTTATCCTCTTTCAAAAACCCACTCATCATTCAGCACCGACGGATTTTCCCAGATCCACTGAATAACCGGTGCGCCGTCGGAAACCGCAGCGTCCTTTACACAGAGCGCTTTTCCGCTCAATGCGGAAATGAGCTTAAATCTTCCATTTTCTGTCGGCACGACATACCATTTCTGATTGATGCCTCCGTGATAATCGTATTGCGTGACTGCCGTCCCGTTTTCCGTCACATTCCGGTCCGCCGTCAGGTCTGCTGATTTTCCGTTCTGCCTGCTCAAAATACTATATGTTCCATCATAGTTTCTCTTTAACAGCCAGCTCGTTTCCCTGCCTCTGCCGGATGTCTGTATCAGCTGCGACGCATTTTCATCGTTCCCCTGTACGACCGCCAGCGCTTTGCCGCTTTCTGCGTTCACCAGATGATAGACTCCGTCTGTTGGGGCTCCCGCAAAATCACTGTTATAATACGTCCTCACATAATCAACCAGAAATGTAGATGGCAGAAATGCTTCGTTGGGATGTCCCAGGTGCCCTTCAAGGCTCAATACCATATGCCGCGACAGCTCAACGAATGAATCCCAGGACGAGCTTCTTTCCCATGCCAGTCTTCCGTCAAAATAAAACTTCATTTTGCCGTTGCTGCGCTCCAGCCCGTAGGTATGGTAATCCGCACTGATGTCCGCAAGTCCCGTGTTCCATCTATTCTGTCCCACCTGTAAATGAACGGACGGACTCTGTTTCCAGATATGGAGTGTGCTCGTCAGCTTTGAGTAATCAAACGTTTCCATTATGTCGATTTCAGGGTTCGGATTCATCGCCCAGTTTAACGGCGACGACTGCATCCATATGGCACTCAGCACGTTTGCCCGCTTATCCAGCGCTTTTGCCCTCACTTCCACATAACTGTCCGTTCCCGGCACTTCAAACTTTGACTCCACTGCCCCCGCAGTAAACAGCTTTCCGTTCCGCTCTTCCTTTTTTGCCTCCAGCACCAGATTTCCGTTTTCCACCTTCACATTATCCGGAGAAAACGCCAGCTCGCCCGTCACATCATACCAGATGCCGTTGTTCCACTTTGAGCTGTCCAACCCGCTCCCCGAAAACTCATCCGATGCCGCAGGCAAAAGTGTCCAGTTCCCCCCTGCGGGCGGCGCAGCATTTACCGCCAGCTTTGGTCCCCCGACCAAAAGCAGCGCCGCTGCGCATCCTGCTGCGGCTCCCGCCGCTTTTTTCATTACCGCCTTCTTTCTTTTCGTCATTCTTTATAGCCCTCCTTTTGTACAGCTTTTCCACATAAACAGGAAACTCCCCCTCGGTTATCCACACTGTCCTCAGCCTTTTACACCGGACGCCACAATGCTCTGTTTTAACTGCTTCGAGAACAAAATCGACAACAGGATGACCGGCATAACAGTTACGACTGCAAGTCCCATCAACGCATTCTGCTTTGTTCCCGCATTGTTGGAAATATTATAAAGAGCCACGTTCAACGTCCACAGCTTCTGATCCTCCGTTACCAGCCATGCCCAGAAGAAATCGTTCCAGTTTCCGATGAACGTCTGAAGCGCTATCAAAGAAATGATTGGCTTTGACAACGGCATGCATATCCTTTTATACAGGTAAAAGCTTCCTGCGCCGTCCAGCTTTGCCGCTTCAAAATAGCTTCCCGGTATCTGATCGAAAAATCCTTTGTAAAGATATACATAAAATCCATATGGATACAGGAACGGAAGCAACAGCGCAGCATAGTTGTTGTACGCTCCCATTTCCCGGTACATGATGAGCTGCGGCAGCATGATACTCGCAAACGGCACCATCATGCCTCCCAGGAAGAACAGAAGAACCGCCTTTCCCGCCCGCTCTGAAAGCTGTCTGCTTATCACAAACGCGCAGACGGAGCAAAGGATGACCTGAGCGACCATCGCAAATCCTATCACAATAATACTGTTTAAAACGAAGGTCATAAATCCAAGCTTCACTATCCGTTCGCTCTTCGGATAGATATAAGCCGGCATCTGAAGATAATATTTAAAACTTTCCAGATTCAGGAGATTATTTACTTTATCCCCCACGCTCGCCAGCCTTCCTGTCGTCTGGTATTTTTCAGAAAGCAGGGATGCAACCGTTTCTCCAAACCGGTTATCCAGCCCCTGCGGCGGCTCCTTGCCGATACCTGCTGTATCAAATTCATATCCTATGGACTCTGCCGCGCGCACATAGCGGTCGCCGTGCAAAAGCACCTCGCTCTTAATGGCAGTGCTTTTATAAATGCCATAATCCCGTTCCATCTGGAGCTTCATCTGATGCGCTCTAGAATGGAATACCGTCACTCCGTCCTTTACGCCATACACATGGATCTCCATGATGGAATCGTCCGCCATTTTGAAATTTGTCCCGAACATCGTCAGGATATTATCCCGTAAAACGGTGTCCTTGAATTGACTGTCATCTGTAAATTCCATTCCGGAATAATCCAGCACAACTGACAGACTGTTTGCCGATGCCGGTAAGAGTTTCGGCGGAACCTCATATATTTTTGCATTATCCTTCATAGAACTTGAAACTGCAAACAGCATCGGATAGACCATCAGCGCCGCAAACAGAAGGGAAATCACTACTGCCGTTATCTTCAGTCCGCGTTCCGACCTGCCGCAGCGGATCCTGTTTTTTTTCTCTGCTTTTTTCATATCCCTCATCCCTTCTCCGACTTTTCAAAATGCATCTGGACCATCGTCAGGATCGCTATAACAAACATCAGCACGACTGATGCCGCCGAACCTCTTCCATAGTTCAGGTCCTGATTAAACGAGTTATAAATGAAAATACCCTGCGTTGTCGATGCTCCGCTTGGTCCGCCCGAAGCGTACATATAAGGTGCATCCAGAAGCTGCATCGTCGTTATCAGACACATGATCAGCTGAATAAATACCATAAAGGAAATATTAGGCAGGATAATATACCAGATACGTTTAAATCCCGTACATCCGTCCAGTGCCGCCGATTCCATGATATCCGATGACACGCCCTGTATCGCAGACAGATATAAAAGCACTGTCAGACCGCCTCCGAGAACTCCCGGAAAGATAATACAGAACTTTACCAGATTCGGATCGCTCAGCCACGCCTGAGGCTCTCCTCCGAAAAACTTCACTATCTGATTTGCCACGCCGTAATCCGGGTGCCATATCCATTTCCATATAATAACATTTACGGAAGTCGGGATGAGCGCCGGCAGGATGTAAAGCGTTGTCAGACATTTCTGGAGTTTTACAAGCTCGTTGAGCAAAAGCGCCTGTATCAGCGGTATAAAAAAGCACATTGCCAGCTGCAGCAGCAGAAAAATAAATGTGTTTTTCCACGAATCCCAGTAAAACTGCATCTGGAACATCCCTTTGTAATTTTCAAGCCCCACGAATTTCCCCGGAGGGTTGATCGGGTCATACTTAAACATGGAAATGTAAAAAGCGCTGAGGATAGGATAATATTTCAGCCAGACCGTACACGCCATCGGTATCAGCAGGATACACCACGGCATTATCTTCTTTTTCATCTTATAGCTCATGTAAAAGCTTACCTCCTTGCATCAGATTTACTTTCAGTATAAAATCAGACGCTTTTGTTGAAAATAAGCGCATCATCCCTCCATGTCACATATCTTAACCTTTTCTCTCATCTTACGATGACCTTAAAATATGTGACCTTTTTATAGTAAAACCCGTTAAATTTGGTACATTTCCATAAAGCATGATTTCTGTTAATATAACAGTATCAAAACCGGCGCGGGAGGGCGCCGGAAATTTATAAAGGAGGACGTTTTTCATATGAAAAGAAGATTATTATCTACACTGCTCTGTCTTTCGATGGCAGCTACTGCTCTTGCAGGGTGCGGTTCACAGCCTGCCCCGGCAGAAAGCCAGCCTGCAGCCGCACAGCCTGCAGCATCAGAGGATGCCGCAGCTCCTACCGAAGCCGCTTCCTCTGAAGCAGCAGCCGACACCGGCGAACACGAGCCAGTTGAACTGACCCTGTGGGTAACAAGCCGTAATGAAGATGACTTCTCCCTCTCCATGAAGGAGAAATTTTTAGAGGAGCATCCCTGGATTACCTTAAATGAAGTCGTAAAAGAAGGCGACCCCGGAAACGAATTTTATCAGGGCGTTGCATCCGGAACCGCTCCCGACCTTATCAACTGTTCCTTCACCATGATGGATTCCTATATGTCCGCAGGCATCCTCGAGCCGCTCAACAGCTATGTTGAGAACTGGGACGAATGGGGCAGCTTCACAAAAGAATACGTTGACATGTTCACAAAGGACGGCACAATCTATGGCATTCCAAACAGCGTTGCACCGATGCTGTTCGGCTACAATAAAGCCCTCTTTGCGGAAGCCGGACTGACAGAGCCTCCCAAGACCTGGGACGAAGCGCTCGAAATGGCGAAGAAATTAAACGATCCTGACAATCAGGTTGCAGGATATGCGACTCTGGCTGCAGAATGGACCGAATGGTTCTTCCAGTATTATGTATGGCAGGCAGGCGGCGACCTGACAAAGCAGAATGAAGACGGCACCGCAGAGCTGACCTTTACCGACCCCGCTGTCATCGAAGCTGCAAAATATTACCAGAAATTAAAGAGTGAAGGCGTTCTCCAGAGCGACCTGACATTAAAATTCGGCGACCTGACAACGAACTTCGCACTTGGCAAAATAGGCATGATGCCTTTCGCTGCCGACTGGGTAACAGACGCCGTTTCCAACGGCATGGATCCCGATGATATCGGCCTGTGCCTGCCTCCCGCTGGTCCTTCCGGCGAGCAGACGACCGCTATCGCAGGTACCACCTACGTTATCAACGCGAAATCCGACCAGGCAAAGAAGGATGCGGCATGGGAGTACATCAAATTCTACAACTCCGCAGACTTCTTCAAGGGCTACTTTGAGAACCTTGCTACCAAGGGCGCTCCCAGCCCGGTCATCATCCCCCGCGATGATATGAGCGTAACTGACTTCTATGAGTTCCCGGAAGAATATACTGAAGTTCTGGAAGGTGCAAAGAAGGTTGGACGCCTTGAGTTCTACGGCAAAGCTGATTTTGGTTCATATGTAGACCGCGCCGTACAGAAGATACTGACCGACCCCAATGCAGACCCTGAAACAGAATTCGCAGAGGCTCAGAAGCAGTGTGAAGCAGAAGCTCTCCCTGCATTTAATGAAGCTAACAAAAAATGAGTTTCTCCCTATATCAAAAGAGGCGCCAAACTATACCGGCGCCTCTTTTTCTGTCCCCTGAAAAATGATATAATACACTCAGTATACAAGGGTAAACTATCGCTTTTAACGGGAGGAATACTGTGAAACTTATCTATCCTTTTTTAAAACTGAAACGAAAATGGAACGCCTTTCTCAAAAAGCAGCTTCGCAAAGTCGGTATCTTCCCCCGGCTCATCATCTCTTTTATGATATTGCTTTTATTCACTGCCCTGTTCCTGACCTTTTTTACCTTTCGCCAATATTCCGCTGAGATAAACAGGAACATCGACCGCTATACCTCCCTTCTTGTCCAGAACGTCGCACTGAAGATTGAAGACAAAATGAAAGAATATGAGGATATCGCCCTGCGCTTTTATAATGATCCCAAAGTAATACAGGCGCTCGTTGAGAACTCCGGTCTTTCCGACAAAGCCCTTTCTGTACAGCAAAGCGACAAAAATACTTTTATCATCGAAAACAGTTTATATAACCTGCGTTCAAACCGAAAACATATCGTCAATGTGCAGTTCATCACCCCTTACCGCCAGTACCGCATGGTCGAACAGAACGGCTTTCGCAGGGGCGGTCTCATACGCGACCTTGACGCTTTTTATGAAACTGATTTTTACCGGATGCCTCAGGAAAAAAACGGGTATCCCATCTGGCTGGATGGCCATGGACAATCGGGTATTTTTTACCGGGACGAACAGAGCGTATACGGCTTCGGAAATATCATCACGATGGCCATCGCCGTTTATGAGCCCTCCGACAGGCATTTTCTGGGTGTCCTTCTTTTCAACATCGACTTAAATGCCTTTTCCGACTGCATCCGCGATTATCACTCCTATGCTTATGAAGGCGGAAATACATTCCTCGTTGGTGAGGACGGCGCGCTTTCCTGGTACTCTCCCAGCATTCAGGCTCCCTCCTTCCCACAGGATTCCCGCCTGTTTGCTCAGATGCTGTCCGGTGACCAGGACGTACTCCACACCCATATCGACAGCCGCTCCATCCTGCTCTCCTATCAGCGGGTCAAAAATACCGGGCTTTTCGTTTCCTACATCGCAGATCTGGATGTGCTTTTGAAAAATTCCTATCATATCCGTGACCTTTGCCTTATCGTGCTGTTTTTTACCGTCATCGCCGGCTTTATCCTCGCCTACTATGTCACAGTCAGCATTTCCGAGCCTGTGCGGCAGCTCATACGGGTCATGCACAAGACTGCCGACGGCAAATGGACGGCGCGCTATGAAAATTCCGGCCACGATGAGATAACCATTCTCGGAGATAACTTTAACGACATGGCAGAAAAGACGAATCAGCTCATCGATCAGGTCTACGTTTCTGAGATACGCCGCCAGAAAATGCTTCTAAGCTGGAAAAATGCCCAGCTCAGCGCCATGCTCATGCAGATAAACCCGCATTTTCTCTACAACACTCTGGACATCATCCGTTGGGAAGCGATGTACGAGGCAAACGGGGAAAGCCGCGTCACCAAAATGATTGAAAGTTTCAGCCGCCTCTGCCGCATGACAATGCGCACCGGCAGCAATACCATCCTGCTGCGTGACGGACTTGAACATGCCTCGACCTATCTGGAGGTCATTAACTTCCGGCATGCAGATAAGATTTCCCTGGAAGTCAAAACAGACGATGATACGCAGGATCTGTATATCCCGCAGTTCATGCTCCAGCCCATCATGGAAAATGCCGTCGTCCATGCCTTTGGAGACGCCAGCAGCGGCTATGGCATCTGCATCCGTTCCTTCCGCAATGCCGGAGACCTTCATATCATCATAACAGACAACGGGCGCGGCATGACCCCGGACGAACTTCAATCCCTGCGCAGCGCTCTTTTGCAGGAGGAAACTCCCGATACCATTGAAAAAGGCATCGGGCTCGTTAACGTTCACCAACGTATCCGCCTTTTTTACGGACCCCAATACGGTGTTTCCGTTTCCAGCACACCGGGCGTCGGCACACAGATAGAAATTACTATCCCGGCCCGGACAAGTTCCGAAAATATGGAAAACAGCACAGGAGGCTTTGAACAGTCATGATATATCAGGTTTTGATCGTAGACGATGAAGAAATAGTATGCCGCGGCCTTGCCCAGTTCGTCAAATGGCAGGAGCACGGCTTTGAAGTTGCGGGCATCGCAAACAATGTGGACGATGCTCTTTCCATGGTAGAAAAGCTGCATATAGACGTGGCAGTCATGGATATACGAATGCCCGGAAAAACAGGACTCGACCTTTTAAAAATACTGCAGACGCAATATCCTGAAATAAAATCCGTTATTTTAAGCGGATTTGCCGACTTTTCTTATGCGCAGGAAGCACTTCGGTACGGCGCTTCCGATTATCTTATAAAGCCCGTTGACCTGCATGAAATAGAACGGCTTCTGGATCGGCTCCGCGCAGAATTCGATCAGCAGCAACAGGAAGCGCAGATACGCACGAACCGTCTGGAAGCCCTCCTGTTATCCGCAGCACGGGGATATTCTGACTTGAGCGCCGCCAAATATGACCTTCCGGCCTTCAATTCATGGTATGGGATTTCCATGAGCCTGCTCGACCGGAGCCTTTCAGAAACAGAGATACAGACCAAAAAGACACAAATGAAAAGCTCTGTCTCAGGTCTCGTTCCTTCCTCCGTCCTTCTGGACGACGAGGTTTTTTCCCTCTTCTGTATCCTGCCGTGTGCGTCCGATACAGCCCTCGACTCCTGCATCGCCATGCTGGAACAGTTCGGCGATGTCTTCTCTCACTGGGCGTTGGGCGTCAGCAAACAGAAGTCCGGCATCCGGCAGCTCCATGAAGCATGGGAGGAAGCCGGATCTGCACAAAGATACCGTCGTGCCGGGGCCAAAGAAGGCGCTGTATTTTACAAAAATATTGAACCGCTCTTTTCGCAGGCTTCCGTAAATCTGCAGGACATTCTTCCCGACCTGCTGCGCTGTCTTTCCGACCCGGAAAGCCGCCGCCAGGGCGTTTCCATGCTCCAGAAAGCGCTCGCCTCTACCCTGCGTCAGGAAATCAGCCTTACCCAGTATCAGACCTCGTGCATCCGCTTTCTCATCGAATTAAACAGCTATCTGCAGGGACTTCATCTGCCCGACGAAGACCTTCATTCCCGCTTAAACGACGCCCTCGGACAGCTTCTTATGTGCTCTGGCTGTCAGGGCTGCGCCGACTGCGTTGTAGGATACTTAAACTGGCTCATCGGGATGCTCGACCGCTTCGACGATCAGGCGCTCGGAAAAGGAGCCATCCGCGAGATACAGCTCTATATCCGCCAGCACTACAGCGAAAATATCACACTGAATTTCCTTGCGGAACAGTTTTTCCTTCATCCTAATTATTTAAGCCGGCTTTTTAAAGAGAAAACAGGGAAAAATTTTGTAGAATATCTGACGGAGGTACGCATGGAAAAAGTAAAGGAGCTGCTGCGCTCCTCCGACTGTAAGATTATTGAGATATGTGCTATGGCCGGATACGATAATCCGCGCTATTTCAGCAAAGTTTTCAAGCAGTATACCGGAATGACTCCAAAAGAATACCGGGAAGCGGCAGAAGTACCGCCGTCCCAAATATAAAAAGCGGACGGCGGATATCCTTACATTCCGGTCAGGTGCTCTATCAAAATCTTGGTACCTATCAGGATGAGTATTACCCCACCTGTCAGCTCCGCATATTTGCCAAGCCTTCCACCTACCCGGTTGCCTAATATCACCGCTGCAAAGCTCATTACAAACGTGATGAGCCCTATCAGGCAAACTGCCGGAACGATATCCACCTGCAAAAAGGCGAAACTGATGCCGACTGCCAGCGCATCGATGCTTGTCGCCACTGCCATGACCAGAATCTCTTTTCCGGGGATAAATTCCGTGACTGCGGATTTTTCCCCTTCTTCCTTCTCTTCCCGGGATTCCCGTATCATATTGACACCGATGATTCCGAGCAGGATGAACGCGACCCAGTGATCCACTGATGTGATAAGACTTTCAAAATGCGTTCCCGCCCACCAGCCGATGAGCGGCATAAGCCCCTGGAAGCCGCCGAACGCGATGCCGAATATCACACCGTAGCGGATCACATTTTTGCGAAGGGTAATGCCTTTCGCAAACGATACCGCGCAGGCATCCATAGACAGACCGAGCGCGATAAAAAAAACGGACAGCATGGTCATTTTGTTTTCCTCCCGTTACTTTTTTACTCTCCCGCCAATACGGCGATATTCTATCTGTCCTTTATTCACTGAAAAAACATTTTCATAAATGCACAGCAACCGATTTCGTCTGCCTTTACGAAGCCTGCCGCCTTGTAAAATCCAACCCGTTCCGGTTCGTTATCTGTCATAAGTTCGATTTGGTATACCCCATTATACCGATCCAGCACTTTTTTCAAAAGCGCACTGCCGATTCCCCTTCGCTGATACTCCGGTAACACCAGCAAATCCTGAATAAAGACGATGGAAGCCCCGTCTCCTACCGCCCGGATAATGCCTATCAGCCTATCCTCTTCATACGCTCCCAAAACAGCTAATGAGTTTTCAAATGCCTTTTTCAGCATCTCGGGACGCGCCGTATAATTCATCCATCCAACGCTTTCATAAAGAAATCTTATCTCTTCCGCATCATAGCTCATGTATTCTGAAATCGTATATTCCATATGTTCCTCCTCCCGCAAAAATATCAGAGTTCCGGTTGCCCTCAGTGGGTAAGGGTTCCTTTAGATTTTATCATTTTTTCCCGCCCTTTTCAATTTTCTCTGTAGCTTTGCTGCCGTCTGCTCAAAACAGCTTCGCCAGCCTTTTATCCTCACAGAAATTCTTGATATTATACAAAAACAGGCTTTCGGTAATCCCGTTTTCCGTGATATACTCCTCGATATTTCCGTTAAAATACCGCGGGTCTATCACATGGATGCTCTCAAAATCGTTTACCGCAAAAGGAATCCACGCATTCGCAAAGGAATCCTTAAAAACAAGCAGATGTTTTCCATTCCGGTTCTGACTGCGTATCGTCAGCTCCGGGTGATTTCCGTTTAAAAACACCTGATACTTATCCTTCTTCCTGAGATTTCCCATCGCATAAACGCTGTTGCACACGTCCTTCCCGTACTGATAGCTCACCGTATACGGGACCTCCTCCTTCCTGCGATACAACTCTACCGTATCCTCTGCGCAGCCGCTTCCGAGCACCCTGGAATAAAGTGAACCCTGAAAACTCTCCGATACCCTTTCAATCTCAAACTGTTCCTCCCGCACTTCCCCGCCCCTGCTTTTTTCCCATTCCCCATACGCCAGAAATGCCCCGTACGTTGTCCAGTGATGATCAGTCTTATAAAAAATCCCTTCTTCAGCATCTTTTTCAAGTATTGTCTTTATGTTAACCCACTCCATATCACAAAGTTCACGTTCCACAAATTCCATTAACCTGTCCTGCTTTATATAAGGCGCATTTTCAGGCATTTTTTCATGTAATATTGCCCCCGCTGTTGGAACGATCATTACAGATATTTTCTGTTTCGGATACATTTTTGCATAAGTATTCAAAACTGTTATATTTTCTTCAAGCTGCTCCATATCTATTTCCTGCGGAAGCCATTTTTCTATCAGATAGCCTTCCTCACCCAGATAAACTCCATTCACCTCTTTCGCACCTGTCAGCCGCATAAAATCCGACTTTGCAGAAATCCACCTGTCCCGCGCCGGAAACTGATCGCTTATATACTTTTCCGTAGCCTTCATATATTCCCCGGATACCACCGCCTCTGCGGACAGCTCCGGCCTCTGTTCCAGATAACGGTTTTCGTTTTCTGAAAATCCCCGGTCGGCTCCGGTCGCAAAACATACCGGAACAATATACAAAGCCGCTAAAAACAAGGCTATCCCGGCGTTTCTTCCTATCTTCTTCATCTCAATTCCCATTCCGGAACACCATCATGCGCTCCAAATAAATCAAAACTTCTAAAACCTGAAATATAAAAACGGGTTATAACTGTCCCCTATCAGGAAACATACGCTGAGTAAAAACATCACTGCAAAGACCGCTATCCCGAACACAGCCCCGCAGCGTGCTGTCAGGGCTGCCGCTTTTCCGCCCCTTTTCCCCCGGCATTTTTCCATCCTGCATATTTTCATCTCCTCTATCAGCCGTTTCATATATCCTGCAATATTCATACTGAACAGCGCGCATACGGCTATCAGGAGCATATTCGCCGACAGGTAATAGGAAGCGTTCCCGTTCCATATCCCCGCCTGTCCGCCGCCGAACATCGTCTTTATATATAATCCTGCCTTAGACACATCTTCAAACGCAAATATCACCCAGCTTATCATTACCAGAACAACCGCATAAATATGCGATGCCCATGCAGGGATTTTTCGCAGCAGCTTTTCCAGAAACAGCTTTTCTGCCATCAGGAGAAGGCCAAAATATAAGCCCCATAAAACGAAATTCCAACTGGCTCCATGCCAGAATCCGGTCAGACACCATACAGTCAAAATGTTCAATATCTGACGCATCATCCCGCACCTGTTCCCGCCCATCGGGATATAGATATATTCCCGAAACCATGTTCCCAGAGAAATATGCCACCGCCGCCAAAATTCCGTAATGCTTTTGGAACAGTAGGGATGGGCAAAGTTTTCACGAAAATGGAAACCGAACATTTCCCCCAGTCCTATCGCCATATCTGAATATCCTGAAAAATCAAAATAAATCTGAAACGAGAACGCCGCCGCTCCTATCCACGCCTCTCCTGCCGAGAGCGACGCCGGGCTCTGTGCAGATATCTGTTCCCACACTCTTCCGATATTATTTGCCAGCAGCACCTTCTTGGAAAGCCCTTCGATAAAGCGGCGTATTCCATAAGAAAAGCCCTCTGCCGTCTCCGTGCGGTCCGACAGCTGCCGGTCTATATCCTTATACTGTACGATGGGCCCCGCCACAAGCTGAGGAAACATTGTCACATACGCGCCGAAACTGACGATATTTTTCTGTACCGCCGCATCGCCCCGGTACACATCTATCGTATAGGACATCGTCTGAAACGTATAAAACGAAATCCCTATCGGCAGCGCAACGTCCAAAAGCGGAACAGACGTATGAAATGCCCTGTTTACATTGTCCAGAAAAAAATTCCCGTACTTAAAAAAACACAAAATGCCGAGATTTATCACAACAGAATTCACGAGCACTGCCGTCGCCCAGCATTTAACATGCTTAGATTTGAAATTTCCTATCAATATTCCGTTTATATAATCAAACACCGTCGAAAAGAGCATGATAACGATGTAAACCGGTTCTCCCCAAGAATAAAATATCAGGCTGAAAAAGAGCAGAACGCCGTTTCTCAGCTTTTTCGGACAAATATAGTACGCCAGCAGCACTGCGGGCAGAAAAAAGAAAATAAACGTCGTGCTGGAAAATACCAACTTCCCGTCCTCCTCAGAAATATTTTGAAAGTATCTCTCCCGCTTCTTTTCCATCGGCGACGCATACCGCAAGGTATTTTCCTGAACGTTTTATCACTGCGTTATCCAGCTTTTTAACCTCTTTAGGAATATAAGACTCAAAACTCTCTTTCTGCTCCTGAATCCGCACCTTTGCAAGCTCCTCCGCCTGCTTTGCATCCTCTTCCGCTTCAAACGAAAACAGCGCTATCTCCTCCGCCGTCGCGCCGCTGCTGAGATAGACAACAGCCTCCTTTGCATTGCCGATGCCGTATAGCTTTTCAACGGTCGCCCCATCTGCCGGATTCAGCTCGTCCTCAAAACCTGCATTTTTCAAAAGTTCCTCTGCCGCCGCATTCAGAACCGCGCTGTCGTCCTGTTTTTCGCCGTTTTGTGCATCCGCGCCATCTTCTTCGCCTGCTGCGCTTAAATCATCCCGCTGCGCCTCTGACGCGCTTACAGAGGCATTTATTTCATTTCCCCCTTCATTTTCCCGTCCGCCGCATGCCGCAAGCATCACAGACACCATTCCGACTATCATCAAAACCTTTATTTTTTTCATCTTCCTCTTCCCCTTTCCTTTATTCCGCCTGTACCGTATGCGTTTCCAGATAATCCAGCCATTTTACGCAATATTCTTTTTTCAGATGTATCCCGTCTGTTGCAGCGTCATCCGGCAGTGTCCCGTCCTCTCCGGCAACCGCCTCTGCCACCGCAACAAAATACACCTGCTTCTCCTCTGCCATCTCCTGAAGGAGCTCGTTATACTCTGCGATTTTTTCATTTTTGATATAGCTGTGCGTCCCGGATACCTCCTTTGATACCGGAAGTATCTGCTGTACATAAATCTGTGCCCCGGGATTTATTTCTTTTACCGCATCGATGACCTTTCCGTATTTATTGATAAAAACATCTTTATACGGCCATCCTGTCTCATTGATGCCAAGCATGATATAGACCTTGTCGAACTGCGTCATTTTCAGCGCATCCATGACCGTTACCTTCGTCCCGTCTATATTGACCGCAGGCTTTGTGAACACCGTATCGACCATCAGACCTTTGTGCGTATATTCTATGGCATTATTCAGCCCTGTATTCAGTATCAGCCCCTCTGTCCGGGAATCCCCGATAAATACCGTGCCGTCAAACCATGTGCTGTCCACCTTGGGCGCTTCCGGTACGGGCGTTGAAAAATCATATCCCACCGCAGCCTGACTCACGCTCTCTCCATTCTCAAAAACAGCGTTATCTGTTCGCTCTTCACTCTCCAAAGCAGCCGTCTGTTCTGTTGGCTGTTCTGTTGGCTGTTCTGTCATCAGCTCTGTTGTTTGCCCTTCTTCCCGCTCTGCCGCCTGCTCTGTTGACTGTTCCGTTGCCTGTACTTCTGTCTGCTCCGCCGCCTTCTGTCCTGCCTCCAGCCTGTCCGTCCCGAACAGAACGCCGAGCAATATCGAGCCTGCCGCCAACACTAAAACAAGCGGCCATATCATATTTTTTCTCCGTTTTTTTCTCTTCATGTCATATCCTCTCTTTCGCACTTGTAACATTAAGATGTTCCGGGTTTCCAAAAAGTTTGCATAAAATAAAATATTTTTTATTTTCCCTTGACTTTACAGCGGCTGTATAGATTAGCATTCAAAACAGTTGAAGAATTTCAGTAAGGAGGTAAATTCATTATGAAAACTCTTTTTTCAAGAGTGACCATCAGCGGCCGACAGATATTCGGTCTGTCCGCCCTCATTCTTTTGTCCGCGGTCGGGGAAATGCTCCTTCCTTCCCTGCTCGCACAGATGATAAACCGCGGCGTAAACAATGCTGCCAAAAAGACAATACTGATACTCGCCCTCATCATGGCAGTCATCACCTTTTTTGCCTGTATCATCAACTTCCTTTCCGTAAAGATAGCATCCCGCATCTCTACCGATTTTGCCGCAAAGCTGCGGTCGGAGGTTTTTGAACAGGTGCAGAGCTTCTCCTGCGCCGAGCTGGATCGTTTCGGAACAGCGAGCCTTGTAACCCGCAGCACCTCTGACATCACAAACGTCCAGAACTTTTTGACGATGCTGCTGCGTATCGGCATTCTCGCTCCCATGATGGCTGCCGCAGGACTCGTTTTTTCAGCCGCGACCGGCGGAAAAGTCAGCTCAGTGCTCACCATCGCTATCCCTGTGCTCCTTCTGGCTCTGGGCGCAGTCGTAGCTGCGGCTTCCCGCTATTCCGTCCTGCTCCGCCAAAAGCTCGACGGCATCAACCGCCTTTTCCTCGAATCTCTGGAAGGCGTCAGGGTCATCCGTGCATTTAATAAACAGAAAACCGAAATGGAACGGTTTGGAGAGTTAAACAACGGCTATGCGGACACTTCCATGACTGCAGGACGCATCACAAGCCTTCTGATGCCAGCCATAAATGTTATTTTCGGAGTGACCACTGCCGCAGTTTTGGGACTCGGCTCATTTTATGTGGAATCCGGCGCGATGGAGGTCGGTTCTCTTGTCGCAAACAGCCAGTATATCAGCATGGTTCTCATGTCCGTCATGATGCTCGCTCTCGTCATCATGATGCTCCCCACAACCTACGCCTGCTCAAAGCGCATCGCAGAGGTTCTGGAAACGTCCTCTTCCGTAAAGGACGGCGATTTTGCCTTTGAAGAACGTCCTCTTCGTTCCACCCTTGAGTTCCGGCACGTTACCTTCGCCTATCCCGGCGCCGATGAGCCGATTTTAAAGGATGTCAGCTTTACTTCCCATCCCGGCGAAGTCACAGCCATTATCGGCGGCACCGGACGCGGAAAATCCAGTATTTTGAAGCTTATCCCCCGCCTGTATGATCCGCTTTTCGGAGAAGTGCTCATTGATGGCGTAAATGCCCGCGACTACCGAATATCCGACCTTCGTTCCATCATCGGATATGTTCCTCAGAAAAACGTACTTTTTTCCGGAGACATCGCCTCCAATCTGAATTTCGGCAGCGAGGACGGCACTTTATCCGACTGGGAACACGCCGCCCACATTGCCTGTGCGGATGAATTTATTGAGAAAAAGAAAGAAAAATACCACGATCCCATCGCCCAGGGCGGCTCCAATCTATCCGGAGGCCAGCGTCAGCGTATGGCGATAGCTCGGGCTCTTATGAAAAAGCCTGAAATCTATGTATTTGACGACAGCTTTTCCGCCCTTGATATGAAGACCGATCAGGTCCTGCGGAAGCGTCTGAAAGAAAATATCGGAAATGCAACAGTCATCATGGTAGCCCAGAGAATAAGCACCATTCTGGATGCCGACCGTATCCTCGTTATTGACGATGGACAGGTCATCGGCCAGGGAACTCATGACGAGCTCATCAAAACCTGCTCTGTTTATAGGGAGATTGCGAAACTGCAGCTTGGAAAGGAGAATCTTTCATGAAAAATAAAGCGATATGGAAACGGCTTTTTTCCTACTTAAAGCCTTGTCTGGCGCGACTCTTTTTTACCCTTATCTTTGCCGCCGTCAGCACTGCCTTCATGGTGCTCGCACCGTTTCTCATCGGCAAAGTGACAACGACGCTGTTTGACAGCATCCGTGACGGAGTTTTTTACTGGCAGACCCTCCTCACACTGCTTTTGGGCCTCGTATTCATCTATCTTGTTTCACAGCTTTTTTCCGTCCTGCAAGGCTTTTCCATGGCAAAACTCACCGCTGACGTTATGAAAAGGCTGCGTTCCGACATCGATGCAAAAATGCACCGGCTCAGGCTCAACTATTACGACACCCATACGCACGGCGATATCCTCAGCGTCATCACAAATGATGTCGATACTCTGAATAATGCTCTGAGCCAGAACCTGACGTCTATCGTCACACAGGTTATCACAGCCATAGGCATTCTCGCCATGATGCTCGCTATCAGTCCTTCCCTGACTCTCATCCCTATCATCATGGTACCGCTCTCCCTGCTGAGTGCTGCCCGCGTCATGAAGGCCAGCGAAAAATATTACGGGCAACAACAGGAGCTTCTCGGAGCATTGAACGGATATATAGAAGAAATGTATAACGGTCAACAGGTCGTACAGACTTTTAACTATCAAAAAAGAGCCTCCAAAGCCTTTGGTCTTTTAAACGAAAAGCTTCGGGAAAGCTCCCGGAAAGCCGAAACCACCGCAGGCGCAGTCACTCCCGTCACAACGCTCGTCAACGACCTCGGATATGTACTTTGTGCCGCAATAGGCTGTTTCCGCGCAATCGGTGGCATTCTCACTGTAGGAAACGTACAGGCAATGCTGGAATATACCAGAAAATTTGCCGAGCCCTTCTCTACCCTTGCAGGAATGGCCGGAAGCTTCGGAGCCGCAGCCGCTGCAGGAAACCGTATTTTTTCACTGCTCGATGCAGAGGAAGTCATCCCGGATCCTCAGAACTGTATCGTTCCCGAACAGGCCTCCGGCACTGTAACGTTCCAAAATGTAAGCTTTGGTTATACACCGGACCGTCCTCTGATGAAAGATGTGAGCTTCTCCATCCTTCCCGGTCAGAAAGCTGCTGTTGTCGGACCTACCGGTGCGGGAAAAACGACGCTCGTTAACCTTCTGATGCGCTTTTATGAGATAAACAGCGGTTCTATCCTTGTAGACGGCATCAATATACGGGACATGTCCCGGGCCGAGCTCAGAAGCCATTTCGGCATGGTCTTACAGGACACCTGGCTATTCGAGGGAAGCATCCGTGACAATATCGGTTACTCCTCAGAAAATATGCCCTTTGAAGAAATCCTGTCCGCTGCAAAATCGGCATGCGCTCACAGCTTTATCAAAACGCTGCCCGGCGGCTACGACATGATTCTTTCCAAGGGAGCAGAAAACATTTCTCAGGGAGAACGCCAGCTTCTGACGATTGCCAGAGCTCTCGCCGCCACCCCCGAGATAATGATACTCGATGAAGCGACCAGCAACGTCGACACTCATACGGAAGCCCTTATCCAGCATGCCATGGCAGAGCTGATGAAGGGACGCACAAGCTTCGTTATCGCCCACCGTCTTTCTACCATCAGGGATGCGGATATCATCCTCTACATGGAAGACGGAGACATCAAGGAAATGGGCAGTCATGACGAGCTGATGGCTAAAAACGGGAAATACGCTGCGCTTTACAACAGTCAGTTTTCTTCTGTTTCCAGCCTTTCAAAACGATAACACTGTTTTACCTGAGGATATTTTTCCCGATCCACTTCCCCCATAAACATTTCATAGGGGCGTGCACAGATTTTAAAGGGAGCGTAAAGAGCCTGATATACTACCAGCATTTCACCTGTTTCGGTATGCTCTGCGACCGCCAGCACCTTATAAAGATATTTCGTGCTCTCCTGCGGCTCCCACTCTCTTTTAAAATGTTTTACAATATCGCCGGTGCGAATGTCTCTTTTCAGGGACGATGTACCGGCGTTTTTCTTTTTCTCCATCCTCTCCGGCGCATCCAAATCCTCATATTCCTCCCGGTCAAGCGAAACCGGCACTCCTGATTTTCCTTCGATATGGACGCCGCCATACCATGTCCCAGTCGTCTCAAAAACATCTCCGATCTCGTATTCTGAAGAAAATTCATCGTTCTTTTTAATGATTTTGATTTTACCCATTGTTGTCTCCTTTTGTTTAAAATAAATGTGCTTACACTTCTTTTTACCCCGATCAGCGCGTTATCTCCCCACTGCCCGAAACTGCTCCCAAAATCGAAAGAGCAGCAACGATTATTACTAATCATCACTGCTCAAACGTACGTTTCCGGCGGGAATCGAACCCACAACTAGCGCTTAGGAGGCGCTTGTTATATCCATTTAACTACGGAAACAGTTCTACTATTTACAGGCTTCTCTCCTGCCGATATACAGAAGTGCCCTAACGCTTCTATTATATCGGCTTCCTCTATAATTGTCAAATCATTTATGCTCAAGCCGCAGATTCTCTATATCACAGCTGCCCTCAACAAGAGCGGATGACTCGCATCCTTATGCATCCGGATAATTCACATATCCCTGAAGCCACACACTGCCCTTAAAGCGTCTCCCCACAGCCGGTTCTCCCATCAGATCCATGCTGTTAATACCTACTTTCATATTAAGGTCATTACAGCAAACCGTTAAAATATAAACGCTTTCTCCGGTCATGCTGTTTTTTACCCGCTTCATGTCCGTAATCTCTCCGAGAATCGAATACTGATCGCACTCCACTCCGTACGGCATAAAATAAGTATCTACAAGACTGAATATATCTGCTTTCTGAATTTTTTTGGAAATTGCGGTATAAGTATCCATATCCTCAAGCGTCAGATTTTCGATAGCTTCTTCGTCACCGCCGCGCGCTGCCTGTATCAGACGGTTGCGCTCAACAGTATCCCTTGCAATCTTCTTTTTCTGTCTTTCGCTCTTCTGTATCGGCATCATAATAGTACCGTGGCAGGACAATGCCGAAAGATTCAGAGACGTTCCTCTTATAGGCAATCTGCCCTCTCCCTGCAGCTTCAGATAAGGAATCATATTCTGTAAATAAAAAATAAGAGAAACCCCTACTCTCGGATCGTCGCATATCCCTGCATATGATTCCTTCGCCGCATGTCGCTCAATGGAGATATCCTCTCCCGAGCTCACTGTTTCTGACCGCAGATAGGGAAAATAGTAGTCAAATGTATAATTATCTTCGTCATCAAATTCCCCGCACACCGCAATCCCGATATCCTCGGCAAAATTCCTGTCAAATTCAGCTATCAGGCTTTTTTCAGTGAGTGTCGTGCAGCTTCTTTCATCTGCATGAACAATGATTTCCTTTACCAGACTCTGAATCTGCTTTTTCTCTGTGTATTCACTAAAGCCAACTGCTCTTAAATATTTATGCAAGAATTTCACCTCGTTTTTTGATTTGTAAAAAAGCATCCTGCTTTTTATTCGATAGGAAAGTAACTTTCCCATTGAATAAAAAGCAGTTCAGCTGCGCCCATTTGCAAGCAGCTACAGCCAAACCGCTTTAAAAGTTTACATAAAATTATTTCTTTCTGCGGATTTCCGTCATGCCGCCCATGTAAGGACGCAGCACCTCAGGAATACGGACAGAACCATCTGCCTGCAGATTGTTCTCTAAAAATGCGATGAGCATTCTCGGAGGAGCTACAACCGTGTTATTCAAAGTATGTGCAAAATACTTTCCGTTTTCACCGGAAACACGGATTTTAAGTCTGCGTGCCTGTGCATCTCCCAGATTAGAACAGCTTCCTACTTCAAAATATTTCTTCTGTCTGGGAGACCATGCCTCAACGTCTACAGACTTCACTTTCAAGTCAGCCAGGTCGCCGGAGCAGCACTCCAGTGTACGAACCGGAATATCCATAGAGCGGAACAGGTCGACTGTATTCTGCCAAAGCTTATCGAACCACATCATGGAATCCTCAGGTTTGCAGACAACTATCATCTCCTGCTTTTCAAACTGGTGGATGCGGTATACGCCTCTCTCCTCCAGACCATGAGCGCCCTTTTCTTTTCTGAAACAGGGAGAATAACTCGTCAGTGTCTTGGGAAGCTCTTCCTCCGGAATGATGGTGTCGATAAACTTTCCAATCATGGAATGCTCGGAAGTACCTATCAGATAAAGGTCCTCTCCCTCAATCTTATACATCATCGCATCCATTTCCGCAAAGCTCATAACACCTGTCACAACATTACTCCTTATCATAAAAGGAGGAACGCAATAGGTGAATCCTCTGTCTATCATGAAATCACGAGCATAGGAAATTACTGCAGAGTGCAGTCTTGCAATATCACCCATCAGATAATAGAAGCCGTTACCTGCAACCTTTCTCGCGCTGTCCAGATCCAGACCATCGAAGCTTTCCATAATCTCCGAATGATAAGGAATCTCAAAATCCGGAACGACAGGCTCGCCATATCTTTTTACTTCTACATTTTCTGTATCGTTTTTACCGATAGGCACGGAAGGATCGATGATATTCGGAATCGTCATCATGATTTTCTTTATCCGCTCCTGCAGTTCGCTTTCCTTTTCTTCCAGCTCTGCAAGACGCTTTGCATCGGCGTTGACCTGTTCCTTCATCGCCATCGCTTCATCTTTTTTACCCTGTCCCATCAGTTTTCCGATTTCTTTGGAAATCTTATTTCTGTTTGCACGCAGGTCATCCGCTTCTTTCTGAACGCTTCTGCTCTCCACATCCAGCTCTATCACTTCATCAACGAGCGGAAGCTTTTCATCCTGAAATTTCTTTCGGATATTTTCTTTTACCGCATCAGGATTCTCCCTTAAAAATTTAATATCGATCATCGTTTCTTCCTCCTTAAAATCTTATTGCCATATCCAGCGCTTTTTTCTCTTCTTCTCCAAGAGCCAGCTCACATTCGCCCTTATTGATTTCTTTTGTGTAAGAATAACAGCCTTCACTGCTGTGCACTGAGTTTAAAATGAAACCACTATTTTTATCATTCAGCATACACAGGCAGAAGCTGAGATTTCCACCCATCTGGCTGAAAGCATCATATTTCACAAGTCCGACCTTCTGATAGCAGTATTCTATCCTTCTGTTAAGATCTCTGATATCCTTGCGGTTTTTTTCGCTCTCTGCCTTCATCAGCTTATTATCTTCAAATAAGGCAATGATTTCTTTTTCCAGACTTTTTCCATCTTTGCCTTTTATAAAACGTTCATACCGTTTCTTCAACTTATTATACTTTGTCAGCTGTACAATAAGCAAGACCATTATGGCGATCAACAGAATAAATATTGCGATAAAGAGCCATGCAATATCCATTCCGGCGATACCCAGATATTCCATCAATGGACTTTTCATCGTTTCCTCGCATTCCGCCGCTTATGCGGCATCTTCTTTATCCTGTGATTTTTTCCAGAAGCCGTTCCAAATCCTCATGGCCGTAAAATTCGATTTCGATTTTTCCGGAGCCATTCTGCCTTGCGCTGACGGATACTTTTGTGCTCAGACATTGTTTCAATCTATCCGAAATATTCTCATAAATAGCAGCCAGTGTTTTATCTTCCTGTTTTTTGGGCTTTTCGGGCTTATGCAGATTTTTTACAAGCTTCTCCACCTCGCGGACAGACAACTTTTCATCAAAAATCTTCTGTGCTATTAAATACTGTTCTTCCGGGTCTTCAATACTTATCAATGCTCTCGCATGTCCTGTACTTATCATATCGTCTATGACCATCTTCTGTACCTGGTCACACAGTTTTAAAAGACGCATGGAGTTTGTAACCGCTGTTCTGCTTTTAGAAACTCTTTCTGCAACCTCGTCCTGTTTCAGATTAAATTCTGTCAGAAGCCTTTTATATGCCTGAGCCTCTTCGATAGGATTCAAATCTTCTCTCTGAATATTCTCAATCAGGGAAATCTCAACAATTTCCTGATCTGTTAAATCTCTGATAATGACCGGGATTTCCTTTAATCCTGCCAGTTTTGCAGCTCTCCAACGCCTCTCACCGGCAACGATTTCATAATATTCTCCCCTGTCCTTGACAAGTATTGGCTGAAGAAGTCCAAACTGTTTGATTGAATCCGCCAGCTCCTGTAAAGAATCTTCATCAAAATTCTTACGTGGCTGCTCTCTGTTTGGCTCAACCATTGTAATCTTAACAAGAGTTGCGCCATCTCCTTTTTCTTTCTTCTCAGAATTCTTCTTTTCCGGTTCAAGCATCACATCAGCCGGAATTAAAGAATCAAGCCCTCTTCCCAGGCCTCTTTTCATTGCCATTCCCTCATACATCCTTTCTCTTTATAACTTCTTCCGCCAACGCCATGTAACTTTCAGCTCCTGTGGATTTGGCATCATATAAATTGATCGGCATTCCATAGCTGGGTGCTTCAGCAAGTCTTATATTTCTGGGAATCATCGTCTTATATACTTTCTGATTTAAATGACTTTTTACATTTTCAACTACCTGCATGGAAAGATTCGTTCTTGCATCGTACATTGTAAAAAGAATACCTTCGATATCCAATGTAGGATTTAATCTCTCCCGCACCAGATTTACAGAATGTATCAACTGACTTAATCCTTCCAGCGCATAGTACTCACACTGAATCGGAACAAGCACTGTATCAGCTGTTGTCATCGCATTTACTGTCAGCATGCTCAACGACGGGGGACAGTCAATAATGATAAAATCATATTGTTCTCTTACCCAGTCCACCTCATTTTTTAAAATATATTCTTTTTTATCTACCCCTATCAGCTCTATCTCGGCTGCTGCAAGGTTGACATTCGAGGGAAGTACCGATATGTTTTTAAAAACCTCTTTCTGCATACACTCTTCAACCGAGCATTCACCCAGCATCAGTTCATATACTGTATTCTCCAGAGAATTTTTATCAATTCCGAATCCGCTGGTGGTATTTCCCTGCGGATCCATATCGATTACCAGAACCTTCTTTTTCTTTGCAGCCAGAGATGCCGAGAGATTGATTGCGGTTGTTGTCTTGCCGACTCCGCCCTTCTGGTTTGCGATTGCTATTGCTCTTCCCATTCTCTTTTGCACCTTTCGTCTCACTGACCGAATCTTTTAAATTATTTTCTGAACTTTCTCCATTATAGCATTTCCTCTCAGATAATACCATTGCTAATATCTATAAATTTATCTTTTTTATTTTATAATATCAGAGTCAAAAGTCATGAAACGCGATATGCCTACACAGGAGCCGCTCTATGACCCATTCTCCCGCCCTAACATCATTTTGTAATTATTCGCTAGCTTATTAAAATTTGGAATTTATATAGATTTTCTGTCACGACTATTTTAGTCAACGTTTCACGTGAAACATTTGAACGTCATTTTTTATGCAGGAATGTTTCACGTGAAACATTCCTGCATAACTACTGGCTTTAAAGGGTTATTGACTAAATCAGTCTTACTGAATTTCAGAACGTTTTTTATAAGATTTCGCTTTTAAAATAGCTTTTATGATGAATATTATTTTAAGTCCTAAGATTTTATTGAATAGGTTCCTTTGCCGGCATTCCTGCTTTCCTCGGAAACTTTTTAGGCGTTATATTCTTCTTTTCTATCACAACAAGAGTTCTTCCAATGTTACTCTCCGGGAGTTCAAATCCAATCTGTCCTTTAACTTCCCCTCCAAGTAATGTAATTGCCTTTTGAGCTTCCCTCACTTCCTCTTCTGCTTTTTCAGATTTGTAAGGAATAAATTTTCCTCCCACTTTAACATAAGGAAGACAAAGTTCAGACAGCGTTGCAAGATTTGCTACCGCTCTGGATACACACAGATCATACTGTTCTCTTTTCATAGAAGGCTTGCAAAAATCCTCTGCTCTTCCATGTATTAACTCCACTTCACCAAGCTCAAGCTGATCGATAACTTCCTGCAAAAATTTCAATCTCTTCTGTAAGGAATCTAAAAGCGTAAGCTCAATCTGTGGAAACACAATTTTTAATGGAATTCCCGGAAATCCTGCCCCCGTTCCAATATCTATTACTTTTAACTTTTCTGTTCTGATTTTTGAAAATGCTTTTACAATAGAAAGGCTGTCTGCAAAATGTTTTTTCATTACATCATCAAACTCTGTTATTGCAGTCAGATTCATAAAACCATTCCACTCTACTAAAAGCTCATAATATTTTAAAAACTGTTCTTTCTGTTTATCATTCAGCGTAATCTGAAACTGTTCCAGATATTTTTCAAATTGATTCAAATTGTTCATAGAACAACCGTTCTCCTTTCAGTTCTGCCATCCAACGACAGCTTACGATCCAATCATCTTATACTATTTACGTCTTTCGTGTTCCAGATAAACGAGCAGCACAGAAATATCTGCCGGTGAAACACCTGAAATTCTTGAAGCCTGTCCAACTGATATAGGACGGAATTCTTTCAGCTTCTGTCTTGCTTCCAGCCGTAAACTTGAAATTTCATCATAATCAATATCCTCAGGAATTTTTCTCTTCTCCATCTTTTTGTACTGTTCTACCTGTCTTTGCTGACGTTCGATATAGCCCTCATATTTAATTTCAATTTCAACCTGCTCTATAACCTCAGCCGGAAGCTCTTTTCTCTCAGTATCAAGTTCAGACAATATTTCATAGGAAAGTTCCGGCCTGCACATCAACTCAGCCAAGGTTGCTGCTGTTTTCAAAGAAGTACTCCCTTGCCTCTCCAAAAATTTCTGGTTATTGGCAGATGCTCCTATCACAGTCTTTTTTAGTCTTTTGATTTCTGCATCTATCAGGCTGCGTTTTTCTTCCAGCCACTCTATTTGCTCCTTTGTGATAAGTCCCGCTTCATATCCTTTCCTTCTCAATCTCATATCCGCATTGTCCTGACGAAGAAGAAGGCGATACTCTGCTCTCGATGTCATCATTCGATAAGGCTCCATATTTTCTTTTGTCACAAGATCATCCACCAGAACACCAAGATACCCTTCCGAACGGTCTATTGTTATTTCTTCTTTTCCCTGACATTTCAATCCGGCATTTATCCCTGCAAGTATTCCCTGCGCCGCAGCCTCTTCATAACCGCTGCTTCCATTGAACTGCCCCGCCGAAAAGAGCCCTTCAATATCCTTAAATTCCAGAGTGGGATAAAGCTGGCGCGCATCGATACAATCATATTCTATTGCGTAAGCATTCCTCACTATCTTGCAGTTTTCCAGTCCCGGGACTGTACGATACATCGATAACTGCACGTCCTCGGGAAGAGAGGATGACATCCCGCCTACATACATTTCATTGGTAGACCTGCCTTCCGGTTCCAGAAATACCTGATGGCGTTCTTTATCTGCAAACTTTACCACTTTGTCTTCAATAGACGGACAATATCTGGGACCGGTCCCCTCGATGATACCCGCATAGATTGGGCTTCTGTCCAAATTTGCACGGATAATTTCGTGCGTTTTTTCGTTTGTATATGTCAACCAACAGGACTCCTGCTCTATCTGAACGCTCTCCGGATCCGTAGAAAATGAAAACGGAACGACACGTTCATCTCCAAACTGTTCTTCCATTTTTGAAAAATCAATGCTTCTCCTATCCATCCTCGCAGGGGTTCCCGTTTTAAAGCGCCGCATGGAAACACCCATTTTCAGCAGGCTTTCCGTCAGATGATTTGCTGCCTGCAGCCCGTTGGGTCCCGTCTGGGTTATAGCCTCTCCGCACAGGCATCTTGCGTTCAAATATGTCCCGGTGCACAAAATAACAGCCTTTGCTTCATAAACTGCACCCGTAAAAATCTTTACGCCCGTTATTCTTTTTGGTATAAAACCGTCCGGCCTACGCTCCGCTTCCTCATATAAAAGCTCGCATACCTCTGCCTGTTTGATGGTCAGATGCTCCTGATTTTCCAATACCATCCGCATCGCGCGACTGTATTCCGCCTTATCCGCCTGTGCGCGCAGAGAATGCACCGCCGGTCCTTTAGAGCCGTTCAACATTTTGGACTGAATAAATGTCTTGTCTATGTTTTTTCCCATTTCCCCGCCAAGAGCATCTACTTCCCTTACAAGATGTCCTTTGGAAGATCCTCCTATATTCGGATTGCACGGCATGAGTGCAATACTGTCCACGCTCACCGTAAATACCACAGTTTCAAGTCCCATCCGCGCGCATGCCAGCGCCGCCTCGCAGCCCGCATGTCCTGCTCCTATCACGCACACATCTACTTTTTCCCTGATTTGTGCCATCTATCTAAACCTCCATTCCGTCACTTTCCCATACAGAATTTTGAGAAAATCTCATTTACAAGGTCATCTCCGACCTCTTCGCCTATAATATATCCTAACGATGTATATGCGCTCATCAGGTCAATAGAATAAAAATCCTCCGGCATTTCATCTTCAAGGCTTCTCTGCACCATTTTTAAACTATTGTAAGCATTCTGTACCGCTTCCTTATGTCTCATATTTGTCAGCACGATTTCATTATCCGAAGGGAGCTTTCCATGGAAAAACAGCTCCTCCAGCGTTTCCTCAAATACGTCTATCCCTTTGTTTTCCTTTGCAGACGTAAATATCACAGGAACATCGTTCCTGCCGAACGCCTCCAAAAAACTCTCCTTTGTCAAAACCGGTTCCAAATCTGATTTATTGAACAAAGCAATAACCTTCTTTTCACGTAAAAGCTCCATGATACGATAGTCGCTCTCATCCAGCTTTCTTGACGTATCCGCCACATAAAGAACAAGATCTGCTTCAGAAGCATATTTCTGAGCCCGCTCAACTCCTATTTTTTCAACTGTATCCTCCGTTGTACGGATACCTGCCGTATCGATTATATTCAGGCTTATCCCCTTAAGACGTATCGATTCTTCCAGAACATCCCTGGTTGTCCCGGCAACATCCGTCACTATCGCCTTCTCCTCTCCCACAAGCCTGTTCAAAAGAGAAGATTTCCCCGCATTCGGTTTTCCGACAATAACGGTATTTATTCCCTCTTTCCGCAATCGTCCGTCCTCTGCGGACTCAAGAAGCTTGTTCATCCTCCCCAGGAGCTCCTCTACGATTTTGCCAAGCTTCTCCGGATACCCCTCCGTACTGATGTGCTCCGGATCGTCCAACGCAGATTCAATAAACGCAATTTCGTATAATATTGCCGCACGAAGACATCTTATCTCCTCTGCTACCGAACCACGGAGCTGACGGACAGATGATTTCAATGCAAAATTGTTTTTTGCCTGAATCAAGTCCATAACAGCCTCTGCCTCCGACAGATCGATTCGCCCATTCAAAAATGCTCGCTTCGTAAATTCTCCCGGCTCCGCTATCCTGGCTCCCGCACGGAGCAGTGCTTCCAGCACCCTGCGTAAGAGTAAAACTCCTCCATGGCAGTTAAATTCCACGGTATCTTCTGTTGTATAGCTTCTGGGCGCGCGCATCAGAGACACCATTGCCTCATCAATGACCTCTCCGTTTTCTTCCACAAAACCATAATGAATCGTATGGCTCTCCCATTCCTTCATCGTATGCTTTCCGGATTTATTTATAAATATGCGATCTGAAATTTCTACTGCATCCGGTCCGCTCACCCGGATAATACCGATTCCCGAATCCGAAAGCGCCGTTGCGATCGCTGCGATCGTATCTGATTTTATCAACTCTTCGTCCACCTTTCCTTATGCACTGCTGCTGTTCACCGGCAATTCAGTGAGCCATAGCAGTTGCGGGCCTATTGAAAATTTTAGTGCGTAAAAAAGCCCGCTTACCCCTAAATCATATTCTCATGCCTCAAACGGCAAGCGTTTGAGGCTGATGTGAACAATAAACTATGAACTTTCCATTTCATGAATTATAGCATTCTTTTTCTATACAGTCATTCTTTTTTTTGACTTCACAAAAAGGAGGTATAAAAAGTGCGCGCATTAGCACACACCTGCACCGGGTAAACATAAGCGAGTTTTTATTCGACAGGAATAAATCTTCCCTGTCAAACAAAAAAGCTCCCTGCCACACGGTATCCTCCGTCTGGCAGGGAGCTTGCTTTCAAATACGCTTACATGCGCTCTTCTCTTTTTTTCAGAGTAACAACAACATGGCGATAAGGTTCTTCGCCTTCGCTATGGGTCGTTACATACTTATCATTCTGCAGCGCAGAGTGGATGATCCGTCTCTCATAGGGATTCATCGGCTCCAACGCTACCGGGCGTCTGCTGCGTTTTACTTTATAAGCGATATTCTTTGCAAGATTCTCAAGTGTTTCCCTGCGTCTCTTGCGATAGTTTTCGGTATCCACTTTCACGCGGATATACTCTTCCGCTTCCTTATTCACCACAAGGGAAACCAGATACTGTAAAGAATCCAGGGTCTGACCGCGCTTACCGATCAGGATACCCATTTCATCGCCGTTCAGATTGATGTCGAGCTGCTTGTCCAGTTCGTTATAAACCGCTTCTATCACCACATTCAGCTTCATCGCGGCGAATACTTCATTTAAAAATCCGACAGCCTTGTCTTCGACCGTAAGCTTGATACGCGCCTGAATCACTGCCGGCTTCGCATTGAATCCAAGGAAACCGGTGGAACCCTCTTCCAAAACTTCATATTCCAGCTTGTCGCTCGTCACTAAAAACTGCTGGCATGCAGCGGTCACTGCATCATTGACTGTTTTTGCCGAAAATCTTTGGAACTCCATGCTTACCCCTCCTATTTTTTGTTGTTCTTCTCGTTATAATCCCGCACCATGTTCGCCTTTGCCGCAAGACTTCCGGGCTTAGCCGCATTCTTGTTGTAATACTCCGTTGCCTTACGCATCGCCTCTTCCTTCTGCTCCTGTGTCATTGCAGAAGCCTTGGCGCGAGACGGTGCCGGAGTCGCCGACTTCATGTTTTTCGTGCTCATCGTCGCATAGCTGTTGAGTTTTTCAGGATCTATACCCTGCTTTCTCAGCTTCTCATGATACTTTTCAGTATTTTTCTTTATCTCCGCGTCGATGTCCATACGGTCGATGTGCTTGTTTATCAGCACCTGCTGCACGCTTCTGACAACAGAACCTGCCACCCAGTACAGACCCATGCCGGCAGGCAGCGTATAACAGAATACCGCAGACATAATAGGCATGACATTGTTCATGACCTTCATGGAAGAAGCCATGCTGTTATTCTCAGAACCTGTATCGGCCTGAGGCATCAGCTTTACGTTCAGCCACTGTGTAACAGCGGATAAAACGGGAATTGCAAACCCTGCGACTACCATCAGCCATGCGCCCGATGCCAGTGCCTCGCTTACCATATAAGACGGCGAGTTACCCATATTCAGACCGAGGAAATTGTTATAATGATCCATCTCCTGCATTGTGGTCAGAATATCGTTGGACAGGCTCGGGAAATGATCTGCCAGACTTCTCCACTCTGCACTGGATGCTTTATTCAGCACATCGATGAAGGTGTTCTGGATATACTGCATATTCCCGGATGTAAATAATTCATTCTGGAACTGCGGAAGGAACATACCCGCATTCGCAAAATTCTTGGTATTACTGATAAATTCAATACTTCCTGCCGCATTCGCCAGCTTCTCGACCATGGGATAAAAAGCATCCTTAATCTGTCCTACATAAGCGGGCATATTCATAAATACCCTATACAGAGCAAACAGAATAGGCATCTGTATCAAAAGCTGCACACAGCTTCCCGTCGGGGAAACGCCGTATTTTGCATAGACCGCTTTTGTCTCCTGGTTCATAGCCAGCATAGAATCATTGTCTTTTTTGCCCTGATAACGTCTCTGTATCGCCTGCAGCTCAGGGTTCATCTTAGCGCTCAGCTTTGAGAACTTCTGCTGCTTTATCGTCAAAGGCGTCAGCAGTGCATAAATAACAATGGTAAACAGAATGATCGCCAGACCGATATTCGGAATTCCTATCTTGTCCAGCACCCAGAATATTCCGTTCATGAGTAACCCGAGCACCTTTGCGATAGGTCCCAGAATCATTCCGTCATACTGTGTCAATAATATCGCATTCAATTATAATTCCTCCTGCTTTTTGATTCCGGTTTACGGGACCGGATCATACCCTCCCTTGGAAAAAGGATTGCATCTCAAAATCCTCCAGACGGCAAGCAGGCCTCCCTTCAGGGCTCCGTATTTTTCCACCGCTTCCAGTCCATATTCCGAACAGGTTGGAAAATATGGGCATTTGGTCCTTTTTAAAGGAGACAGATACCGCCGGTAGAATTTAATCGCTGCGATCAGAATAGTTTTCATCATAATCGTTCCGATTGCTATGCTTCACTCTTTTTATCAAGCTGATGCTTTTTATCAGTCTGATGCTCTTTATCCGCATCCTCGCAGATAATATGGTGAAGCTTTCCAAGATGTAACACTGCGCTCTCCATCTGTGCAAAATGAATGGAGGCTGCAGAAGCCCGCGCTGTGATTACTATATTTAAACCACTATTAAATATATCCTCATGTAATCGATAGCTTTCTTTCACGAGCCTTTTTACGCGATGCCTTACAACGCTGTTGCCGACTTTCTTGCTCACTGAGATTCCAAGAAGATTTTCTTCCTGATCATTCTCCAATACATACATTACCAGATACTTGTTGGCGCGGGAAACGCCCTTTTTGTAAACCTCCTGGAACTGCCGGTTTTTTCTCAACGACTGCGTAAATTTCATGAATTCTCTCCATGCGTGTTATTTTACAGTGATTTTTCTGTAAAATAAGGAAAATAGGCCACAAAACTGTGACCTATGCGGATAATCTCTTTCTTCCTTTTGCTCTTCTGGCTGCTAATACCTTTCTGCCGCCAGCACTGCTCATTCTTGCTCTGAAACCGTGAACTTTAGAGCGCTGTCTCTTCTTAGGCTGAAATGTCATCTTCATGAAAGCTCCACCTCCCTTTCAGGCCCTCTTCCATATAAGGGCATATTTATGACATGTATCGGAAAATATCGCTATCATTATATAAGGTCACCCCCTATAAGTCAAGCAATTTCAGTATTTTGGAGAAATTTTTGTACCCATATAAATTTCCACAAAAAAAACTTAAAAAATCGTGACTTTCCACAATACAATATATTGTTGTTGTAAAAAATTTTTTTCCACAATATATTGATTCTCCACATTTGTGGATTTCGCAATCCACACTTCCACAGATCAACATACTCTTATCCACAAAATGTGCATAACTTGTGGATAACCTCAAAATTATCCTCATCAACTTCATAAAAACCCTTTAATAATCAATGTGAATATGTGAATTCCACTTATCCACAAAATCCTCATGCTTATCCACCTGCATAAGTTCTCTTCTGAGGATATCCACAGTGTTTGTGGACAGCTTTTCGTGGATAATTAACATTTGCCATTTTCATTCATTTCGTTTATGATAGAATAGAATAATTCTCAAAGGGGATTTTATACCCTTTTTCGGGTTTATAACGCAACTGTTCACAGATGAGGAGGCCTTCTTATGCATTTTATTGGGGAAAACTGGGAGATGATCAAGCAGACAATCCACACAGAATATGACCTTACCAACATTTCTTATAATACATGGATCGAACCCCTGCAGTTTTCTGACGTAAAGGATGATACTGTCTATATTCAGATACCTACCGGACAGGCTCATGCCTTAAACTATATCTCTAACAAGTACAGCAATTATTTTAAGGTAACGATTTCCGAAATGATGGATCATGATTATGACGTTGCCTTTATCCTGGAAAAAGAAAAGACGGCAGACAGCGATACCGATCTTAAATCGCCTGCCTCCAATATTTATAATATCAATTATGAACAGGCGAATTTAAACCCTAAATACAAATTTGACACTTTTGTCGTGGGTAATAACAACAAATTCGCCCATTCCGCCTGCCTTGCCGTTGCAGAATCTCCGGGAAATGCCTACAATCCGCTCTTTATCTACGGCGGCGCAGGTCTCGGTAAGACACACCTTATGCATTCCATCGGTCACTTCATATTAGAGCAGACCCCTACTATGAAGGTCCTTTATGTAACTTCCGAATCCTTTACAAACGAAGTTATCGAATCTATCCGAAGCGGTAATGCAACCGCAATGACCAAGCTCCGTGAGAAATACCGGACGGTAGACGTACTCATGATAGACGACGTACAATTTATAATAGGAAAAGAAAGTACGCAGGAAGAATTTTTCCATACCTTTAACGTACTTCATTCTGCGGGCAAACAGATCGTGCTGTCCTCCGATAAACCGCCGAAGGAAATGGAAACTCTGGAGGAACGCTTCCGCTCCCGCTTCGACTGGGGGCTTATCGCTGATATCCAGCCGCCTGATTACGAAACCCGTATGGCAATACTGCGCAAAAATGCGGAATATTACAACCGTCCTGTCGACGATGAGATTTTTAAATATATCGCTACCAATATCAAGAGCAATATCCGTGAGCTGGAAGGCGCTTTCAACCGCATCATCGCCAAATCCAAGATTGAAAACCAGTCTGAGATTACAATGGAACTGGCTGAGGACGCTTTAAAGGACATTATCAATCCCGATAAACCCAAGGAAATCACTCCGGAACTCATCATCGACGTAGTCGCAGAGCATTTCGGCGTTTCTCCGGCTGATATTACATCCAAAAAACGTAACTCTGAGTTCGTACAGCCCCGGCAGGTTGTCATGTACTTATGCCGCAAGCTGACCGATACCTCATATGTCAATATTGGCAAGCTGCTTGGCAAAAAAGACCACACTACAATTATCCACGGTGTGAATAAGATTGAGGATGAATTAAAGTCCAACGATGAATTAAGCAGTAAGATAGAGACTATCAAAAAGAAGATATGTGTATAACTTCACACTTTCCACATAGTTATCCAAGGGTTTTACACAAGTTACCCGTTCCCATTTTCCCTTATAAATAGTATAATGGGAGGGGTTATCCACATATCAACAACCCTTATTAAGAAAGATTACGAATTTTAATATTTATTTCTTTGTTCACGCGCCTGCGGCTCTCTGCTGCTGGAAAGGCTTTCGCATACCTTCAGGATGTGGATAAGTGGATTGAGAACGGTTTTTGAAGAAGGGAGTTTTTCACAATATGAAATTTATCTGTTCCAAAGCTGAACTGCTAAACGGGCTTCAGGTTGTTTCTAAAGCTGTACCCAGCAAAACAACAATGACTATTCTTGAATGTATCCTGGTTGACTGTACCCAGGGAGCCATCAAGCTGACTGCCAACGATATGGAGCTCGGCATCGAAACGACTGTTGCCGGCATGATTGAAGAACCCGGTACCATAGCCCTTGATGCGAAAATCTTTTTGGAAATAGTCAGAAAACTGCCTGATAGCAATATCACCATAACATCTGACGGCAATTTCCAGACTGTCATTACCTGTGAAAAAGCCAAATTCAATATTTCCGGTAAATCAGGCGAGGACTTTTCCTATCTGCCTGAAATAGAACGGAACGATTCCATCGTTGTTTCTCAGTTTACCCTGAAAGAAGTTATCAGACAGACGATTTTTTCCATTGCTGATAATGACAATAACCGTTTGATGACAGGAGAACTCTTTGAGATAAACGGTGACGAACTGAAAGTGGTTTCTCTGGATGGACACCGTATCTCCATCCGTAAGATACAGCTGAAAAATGCCTATACTCCGAAAAAAGTTGTTATCCCGGGTAAGACATTGAATGAAATAAGCAAAATTTTATCCGGCGAGACGGATAGAGACGTGTCTATTTTCTTTACGGATAATCATGTTGTGTTTGAATTTGATTCTACAACAGTCGTTTCAAGACTTATCGAAGGAGAATATTTCCGCATCGATCAGATGCTTTCCAGCGATTATGAAACGAAGGTGACGATCAACAAAAAAGAATTTTTAAGCTGTATTGACCGTGCGACGCTGCTCGTAAAAGAAGGTGAAAAGAAGCCTATCATCATCAATATTACGGATGGTTCCATGGAATTAAAGATCAATTCCGCTATCGGCAGCATGAATGAGCAGATAGATATCGAAAAGGCGGGCAAAGACCTGATGATAGGTTTCAATCCTCGGTTTTTGATCGATGCACTTCGTGTCATCGACGACGAACAGGTTACGATATATCTTGTAAATCCGAAAGCGCCGTGTTTCATCCGCAATGATGAGAACAGCTATATTTATCTCATCCTTCCGGTGAACTTTACCGCAGTCTGACCGGCTGTGGATAACAGGGAACGCATTGGCACTGTGGATAAATGGAAAAAGGAGCGCATATGCAGATATTTGAGATAAGAGACGGATTTATCAAGCTGGGTCAGGCGCTGAAAGCAGCCGGATTTGTGGAATCCGGTGTGGACGCAAAGTTTGCGGTTCAGGACGGGCTTGTTAAAGTGAACGGAAAAACGGAGACCGCACGCGGAAAGAAGCTTGTGGACGGAGATGTGGTGGAATATGACGGGCAGAAGCTTACGATAAAATCCGCTGGGTCCGAATAGGAAGCAACGAAATTATGATTATAAGATCACTGGAATTATCAAATTTCCGGAATTATGGTTTTTTAAACCTCACATTTGACAAAGGGACGAATATCCTGTATGGGGATAACGCTCAGGGAAAGACGAATATACTTGAAGCGATATATCTTTGCGGGACGACCAAATCCCACAGAGGGACAAAAGACCGGGATATCGTTAATTTTTGTCAGGAAGAGGCGCATATCCGGGCATATCTGGAAAAGCAGGACGAAGAGATACGCATCGATATGCACCTGAGAAAGAATAAATCCAAAGGGATAGCCATCGACGGGACAAGGATAAAAAAAGCGGCAGAGCTTTTGGGCATTATGAACGTGGTATTTTTTTCCCCGGAGGACCTGGCGATCATCAAAAACGGGCCGGCGGAAAGACGGCGGTTCATGGACATGGAGCTGTGCCAGCTGGACGCATCTTACCTCTATAACCTGAATCAGTATAACCGGATAGTGAACCAGAGGAACAAGCTGCTGAAGGATATCTGGAATAACTCGTCAATGCGAGATATACTGTCCGTGTGGGACGAACAGCTTGCAGATTTCGGAGAAAAGATAATCGAAAGGCGCGTTCTTTTCGCACAGCAGTTAAACGATATCATTGCCGGAATACATCATAAGCTTTCAGGCGGCAGGGAGCATCTGAGCATCGTTTATGAGCCGGACACAGCGCCGGGAGAACTGGCTGATAAGATAGCACGCTGTCAGGACCGCGATATCAGGCTGAAAATGACGTCTGCAGGGCCGCATCGGGATGATTTCGCATTTGTGGCAGATGGCATCGATATCCGCAAATTCGGTTCGCAGGGGCAGCAGAGAACGGCTGCGCTGTCTTTAAAGCTCTCAGAAATAGAGCTCGTGAAAAAAGTGACGAAGGACATGCCGGTGCTCTTATTGGACGATGTGCTTTCGGAGCTGGACAGCAACAGGCAGAATTATCTTTTGAACAGCATCGGGGATATTCAGACAATCATCACCTGTACGGGACTTGATGATTTTGTAAATAACCGTTTTGAGATAAACAAGGTGTTCAAAGTATCAAACGGGACGGTAGAAACAGGAAGCAGGCGGGAAGTCTGTTCTTCCGAAAACAAGGAGGAATTATAAATGAGCGTTGAATACGGAGCAGATCAAATTCAGATTCTGGAAGGTCTGGAAGCAGTTCGTAAGCGGCCGGGTATGTATATCGGTTCTACATCTTCCAGAGGTCTGCATCATCTCGTTTACGAGATCGTGGACAATGCGGTGGACGAAGCGCTGGCGGGCTACTGCGACCATATCGAGATAATCATCAATAAAGACAATTCCGTGACTGTTATCGATAACGGGCGCGGTATTCCTGTAGGTATCAATCATAAAGCGGGCATTCCCGCCGTGGAAGTCGTATTTACGATACTGCACGCAGGAGGCAAATTCGGCGGAGGAGGATACAAGGTTTCCGGCGGTCTGCACGGTGTCGGCGCATCTGTCGTAAACGCGCTGTCCGATTGGCTGGAGGTAGAGATAAGCCAGGGCGGCAAGGTATACAGGCAGCGTTATGAACGCGGGCACGTGTGCTATCCGTTAAAGGAGATAGGTACCTGTGACAGTTCAAAGACCGGAACAAAGGTTACATTCAAACCCGACGCAACGATATTTACAGAGACGACAGTCTATGAATTTGATATTTTAAAGACACGTCTGCGCGAGATGGCGTTTCTGACAAAGGGGCTTAAAATTTCCCTGACAGACGACAGGGGCGAAGAGCCTTATACGAAGGTGTTTCATTACGAGGGCGGTATTCAGGAGTTTGTCACCTACTTAAACGGCAGCAAGGCGCCGCTTTACGATAAGGTGATGTACTTTGAGGGCAGCAAAAACAACGTTTATGTGGAAGTTGCGATGCAACATAACGACTCTTATAACGAGAGCGTTTTTTCCTTCGTAAACAACATCAATACACCTGAAGGCGGCACACATCTGGTAGGATTTCGGAATGCCCTTACAAAGACGTTTAACGACTATGCCAGAAGCAATAAGCTGTTAAAGGACAACGAGCCGAACCTGTCCGGCGATGATATCCGCGAGGGGCTTACGGCTATTATCAGCGTCAAGATAGAAGATCCTCAGTTTGAGGGACAGACGAAGCAGAAACTTGGAAATTCCGAGGCGAGAGGAGCCGTGGACAGCGTTGTGAGCGAACAGCTTACATATTTCCTTGAGCAGAATCCGTCGGTTGCAAAGACCATTCTTGAAAAATCCATCATGGCGCAGCGTGCAAGGGAAGCAGCGAGAAAGGCACGTGATCTGACGAGGAGAAAGACGGCTCTGGAAAACACGACCCTTCCCGGAAAGCTGGCAGACTGTTCTGATAAGGATCCGAAAAACTGCGAGATATATATCGTTGAGGGAGATTCCGCAGGAGGTTCCGCAAAAAAAGCGAGAAGCCGTGCAACGCAGGCTATCCTGCCTTTACGAGGAAAGATACTGAACGTGGAAAAGGCGCGTCTGGACAAGATTTTTTCCAATGCGGAGATCAAGGCGATGATAACGGCGTTTGGTACGGGGATACATGATGATTTTGATATCTCCAAGCTGCGTTATCACAAGATAGTCATTATGACGGATGCCGACGTGGACGGAGCACATATCGCCACGCTGATGCTGACGTTTATTTACCGGTTTATGCCGGAGCTGATCAAGCAGGGACATGTTTATCTGGCAAAGCCCCCGCTGTATAAGCTCGAAAAAAATAAAAAGGTCTGGTATGCCTACAGCGACGAAGAGCTGGCTGAAATCATCAGCGAGGTGGGACGCGATCAGAACAACAAGATCCAGCGTTACAAGGGTCTTGGAGAGATGGACGCAGAGCAGCTCTGGGAGACGACGATGGACCCGGAACGCCGTATTTTGTTAAAGGTCTGCATGGATGAAGAAACGGAATCCGAGGTGGATCTGACATTTACGACACTGATGGGTGACCAGGTGGAGCCGCGTCGTAAATTTATCGAGGAAAACGCTAAATTCGTAAAGAATCTGGATATTTAAGCAGGAAGGATAAGGCATGGAAGACAATATTTTTGACAAGATAGAAGAAGTCGATCTGAAAAAAAAGATGGAGGAATCCTACATCGACTACGCCATGAGCGTCATTGCCGCCCGTGCGCTTCCCGATGTACGAGACGGCTTAAAGCCGGTGCAGAGACGCGTCCTCTACTCCATGATAGAGTTAAACAACGGCCCTGACAAGCCGCATCGTAAGTGTGCCCGTATCGTCGGCGATACGATGGGTAAATATCATCCCCACGGAGACAGCTCCATTTACGGCGCGCTGGTTAATATGGCGCAGGAATGGAATACCCGTTATCCGCTTGTGGATGGTCACGGCAACTTCGGTTCGGAGGACGGAGATGGTCCTGCGGCAATGCGTTACACGGAAGCGCGTCTGTCCAAGATATCAATGGAGATGCTGGCAGACATCAACAAGGATACGGTGGATTTCGAGCCGAACTTTGATGAGACGGAAAAAGAACCTGTCGTTCTTCCGTCCCGTTATCCGAATCTGCTCGTAAACGGGACTTCAGGTATTGCAGTCGGCATGGCGACGAACATCCCTCCGCACAATCTCAGGGAGGTTGTTGATGCGGTTGTAAAGATAATGGATAACCGCATTTTAGAGGACAGGGATACGCAGATAGAGGAGCTTTTGAGCATCGTAAAAGCGCCTGATTTTCCTACAGGGGGTCTGATTTTAGGGACTCGCGGCGCAGAGGAAGCATATCGTACCGGACGCGGCAAGATACGCGTGCGTGCGGTGACGAATATCGAGACACTGCCAAACGGCAAGAGTCAGATAATCGTGACAGAGCTTCCCTACATGGTAAACAAGGCGAAGCTGATTGAAAAGATTGCGGATCTGCACAAGGACAAAAAGATTGACGGTATCACCGACCTGCGTGACGAATCCAACCGCGAAGGTACCCGCGTAGTAATAGAGCTGCGCAGGGATGCGAATGCGAACGTGATATTGAATCAGCTTTATAAGCATACGCAGATGCAGGATACTTTCGGCGTTATCATGCTTGCGCTGGTAAACGGAGAGCCGAAGGTATTAAGCCTTCTGGAGATGCTCAAATGTTATATCTCCCATCAGGAAGAGGTTGTAACGAGAAGGACGAAGTACGACCTGAACAAAGCTGAGGAGAGAGATCATATTTTACAGGGTCTGCTCATTGCGCAGGATAACATTGACGAGGTGATACATATCATCCGGAGCAGCCAGACGCCGCAGATTTCCAAGGAGCGTCTGATAGAGCGTTTTGGCCTGACGGAAATTCAGGCACAGGCTATCATTGACATGCGTCTGCGTGCGCTGACGGGCCTTGAGCGTGAAAAGCTTGAAGCGGAGCATCAGGAGCTTTTGATACGCATTGCGGAATTAAAAGCCATCCTTGCCGATGAAAAGAGGCTTTTGGGTGTGATAAAAGAAGAGCTTCTGATCGTCCGTGAAAAATACGGCGATGACAGAAGGAGTAAGATTGGTTATGACGAGTTTGATATCTCGATGGAGGATATGATTCCCAGAGAGAATACGATCATCGCCATGACAAACCTTGGATATATCAAGCGAATGACCGTTGACAACTTCAAGTCCCAGAACAGGGGCGGCAAGGGCATCAAGGGAATGCAGACGATAGAAGAGGATTTCATTGCAGACCTGCTGATGACGACGACGCATCATTATGTGATGTTCTTTACGAATTTCGGGCGGGTATACCGCTTAAAGGCATACGAGATACCGGAAGCGGGCAGGACGGCGCGCGGAACGGCTATCATAAACCTTCTGCAGCTTGCCCCTGAGGAGAAGATTTCCGCTATCATCCCCGTTAAGGAATACGAGGAAAACGAAAATCTCTTCATGGTGACGAGAAAGGGTATCGTGAAAAAGACGCCCATTCTGGAGTACAGCAACGTCCGTAAAAACGGTCTGGCAGCGATAAACCTGCGCGAGGAGGACGAGCTGATAGAAGTAAAGGTTACAAAGGCAGACAGTGAGATATTCCTTGTGACCAAATACGGTATGTGTATCCGCTTTAAGGAAACGGACGTCAGAAATACGGGACGTACCTCCATGGGCGTTATCGGTATGACGCTTACGGATAATGATGAGATAGTCGGAATGCAGCTCGACCATCAGGGCGATTCCCTGCTGATCGTTTCTGAAAACGGTATGGGCAAGCGTACCGAGCTGGGAGAGTTTACCGTTCAGCATCGCGGCGGCAAGGGCGTGAAGTGCTATAAGGTAACAGACAAGACGGGCTATGTGATAGGTGTGAAGGCAGTTACCGATGAAAATGAGATTATGATGATAACCACAGAGGGCATCATCATCCAAATCCGCATGGAAGAGGTTTCCCTGCTCGGAAGGATAACTTCCGGCGTGAAGCTCATCAATCTGGATGATGGCGTGACCGTGGCGCAGATTGCAAAGGTGCGCGAGAAGGTATCTGATGGAAATCAGGAGTTCGACGACGTGGATGAGGCTGCAGAAGAAATCGAAGCAGAAGAGCAGGCGGAAGAGGCACAGGAGCATGTGACGATGCCTGAGGAAACGGAAGAGGACGAATAAAAAAGTTCAGATGGATTGACATAAAAAACTCCGAAACCTGCCGGAAAACGGCGGGTGACGGAGTTTTTTTTACAAATCTTATTCTTTTGTCGTGCCGCCGTATTCATAGTAAGGCGAGAGCAGCGTAAGGCTCGGAAGCGAGGCGAAGTCCTGGGCGAGCACCATTTCCACGCACTTTTCGGCAAGCGCTTTCAATGGCTGGCAGATAGAGGAAATGAAAAGGTCGTTTTCCTCAGCTCCAAACTTACGGATACCGTCGAAGCCTATCAGCTGAACATCCTCGGGGAAACGGTATCCCTCTTTTTTGAGTAGCCGTAAAAACTGATATCCATGATAGTCCGTATGGGAAAAAACGCCGTCGAAGGTCAGACTGCCGTCAGCCTGCTTATGCCGGTTCAAAAAGTCTGTCATCTGCTCTGTCTTGAGGGGACTGTCTATCTCGTTCAGATAATCCGGCTCGATACCATGCTTTTTGCAGGCGTGGAGATAGCCGTTCAGACGTTTATCGGATTCTCCGGGGAAAACGGAATGAAAACGGATATAGACAGGGTGCCTGCATCCAAGCTCCAGCAGCTTTTCGACAGCCATGACAGCCCCGTTAAAGTTGTCCGTTCCGATACGCGGGATTTTGTGGTTTTCAAAAAAGCGGTCGAACACAACGAGAGGGATGTCGTCGGCGATATAGCGTCCGATGTCGGAATAGGTAAGGGCTATCACACCATCCACCTTATTCTGGGCAGCCATTTTAAGGTAGAAAATCTCTTTTTCTTCAACCCCGTCAGCACAGCAAAGTAAAAGTCTTATCCCATGTCTGTAAAGAGCATTTTCAATATGATCAGTAAAAGTTGCAAAAAAAGGATTTGTTGTATTAGGAATGATAAGGGCTATTATATTGGTTTTTTGAACTTTTAGACCGCGGGCATAGGTATTTACTTCATAATTTAGTTTTTGTATAGCGGCCTCGACTTTTTTCCGGTATTCTTCTCCGACGGGGATTCCATTGATGACCTTGGAGACAGTGCCGAGAGCGACACCGGCTTCTCTGGCAACATCTTTCATGGTGGGAGCGTTATTTTTTGTCATAGAGGTCTCCATTCTGCCGCCGCAAAGCGGCAGGCTTTCTGATTTAAAGTGTTTGTAGGAATGTCATGTTTCATGACTTTTGCCTCTGATATCATAAATATATTTTAGCACAATCCATGAAACGTTACAAGTTGGTTTTGTACAAAAATAGTATAAAAAAACTGGTAAAAATTAATAAAATTATAAATATAGCATAAAAAGCATGAATTGTTTGTTGACAAATGATTAATATAAGAATAAAATAAAATCAACAAGCATGAAACGTTTCATAAAAGAAACGAAGAAAGGACGAGAATGGAGGAGTAGGAATGAGGAAGAACAAGCAAAGCGCTGCCGCTCCGATACCGGCACACAAAAAGCTGGGAAAGCAGATAATGAAACACTGGGAATTTTACCTTTTGCTGCTGCCCGGTATCCTGTTGACGATTATTTTCAAGTATATTCCGATATACGGCGTACAGATCGCATTCAGAGATTACAACGCGGTAGACGGTTTTCTGGGAAGCCCGTGGGTGGGACTGAAATGGTTCGCACGCTTTTTCAACAGCTATAACAGTGTGAGAATGATAAGGAACACCGTATTGCTGAGCTTATACAGCATTTTATGGACGTTTCCTATCCCCATTATCCTTGCGCTGCTCATCAATCAGGTAAGATGCAAGAAGTTCCAGAGGATTACGCAGACAGTCATTTACGCGCCTCACTTTATTTCAGTCATGATACTTTGCGGTATGCTGCGTATCTTCCTTTCTCCTTACGGAGGGCTTGTAAATGTCATCGCTCAGGCATTCGGGGCGCCGGAGGCGGTAAACTTCATCGATTCGGCTTCCGCGTTCAGGACGATATACATTTCATCGAGCATCTGGCAGGACGCCGGATGGGGGACTATCATCTATCTTGCGACGCTCTCCAGCGTGGACGCATCCCTGCATGAAGCGGCGAAGGTAGACGGTGCGAGCACATGGCAGAGGATACTTCATATCGATATACCGGAGCTGATACCTATCATTGTGATACAGCTTATCATGCAGTTTGGTAACCTGATGAACGTAGGTTTTGAGAAAGCATTCCTGCTTCAGACAAACCTGAATAAAGAAACCTCGGAAATCATCGCGACCTATGTTTACGAACAGGGTATGCTGAAGGCAATGTACAGCTTTTCCACAGCAGTGGGGCTGTTCAATACGGCGGTCAACATCATTCTGCTCATTGTCGTAAATAAGATATGCAAAAAGGTTTCTGATATAAGCTTTATTTAACGGGGAGGAGGATGAATATGAGAAAAATGAAAAAAGCAAAGACGCTGACGTCTGATAGGATGTTTGATATTTTCAACTATACCTTCCTTGCCATCCTGCTCGTCATCGTTGCGTATCCGCTCTATTATGTGCTGATAGCTTCTATTTCAGACCCGTATGAGGTATATGCGGGCAAGACGTTCCTGCTTCCCTCGAAGGTCACCTTTGAAGGCTATGCAAGGGTATTTAAGGAGAAATCCATCGCGACAGGCTATATCAACAGTATCTATTATACGGTTTTGGGGACTGTCGTCTCCGTGGCGCTCATCATCACCACAGGCTACTGCGTTTCCAAAAAAACGCTCCCCTTCCGTAAGAGCATCATGATGTTCTATGTGTTCACAATGTATTTTAACGGCGGCCTGATACCTACTTATCTGGTTGTTGCGAAGATGGGTCTGTTAAACAGCGTATGGTCGCTGATACTTCCCGGAGGCGTCGCGGTATTCAATGTTATCGTGTGCAGGACGTTTTTTGAAAGCAGTATCCCTGAGGAGCTGTACGAAGCGGCATCCATTGACGGGAGCAGCAATCTGAGAACGTTTTTCAGGATAGCGCTGCCGCTTTCCAAGCCGATACTGGCGGTCATGGTCATCTTTACGATGGTGGCGTACTGGAACGACTGGTTTACGGCTCTTATCTATATGAGTGAAAAATCCAAATATCCCTTGCAGCTGGCGCTGCGTCAGATACTGATACAGAGTCAGGCGACGGCGACGATGATGGGAAATATGGACGGCGGATACGCGGAGGCGAACAAGATAACGGAGCTTATCAAGTTTTCATCCATCGTTGTGGGAGCAGTCCCGATGCTGATCGCATATCCCTTCGTGCAGAAGTATTTTGAAAAAGGATTCATGGCCGGCGCTGTGAAAGGCTGAGGCTGGAATAAAAAAAGTGGAGGTAAAGAAATGAAAAGAAGAACAGTAAACAAAGTGTTAGCTGCAGGTCTGACGGCTGCAATGGTATTTTCCATGACGGCATGCGGCTCGAAGGCAGAGGAAACTGCCCAAATCGACCCCGAAGTAAAGAACTTCAAGATTTTTGCGGGAATCAGCCCGCTGTCTCCGGACAACAGCGAGAAGCCGCTCGTTCAGCAGATGAATGAAAAGATGGGCGTTACCATCGAATGGAACTGTGTTTCCGGCGATACCCTGACAGAGAAGAAAAACCTGCTGTTAAACTCCGGCAATGACCTTCCGGACGCCCTGATGGCGGCAGGTTTAAGTAATTCAGAGCTGATCACATATGGCTCAAGTGGTATGCTCATCCCTCTGGAGGGCTACATCAACGAAGAGACGATGCCGAACCTGATGAAGATTGTGGAGAAGCGTCCGAACCTTCTTGCGGCATGCACGATGCCTGACGGACATATCTACGGCTTGCCTGCCATTTCCGAAATGGGCTTTACTGCAAAGGATGACGGGGAAAACTATTACATTGGCGCGATACCGCAGTTTACCGCTATCAATACCGACTGGCTGGAAGCGGTAAATATGGAGATGCCTACGACTGTTGACGAGCTTCACGATGTACTGAAGGCGTTTAAGGAAAACGATGTGAACGGGAACGGCGACCCGAGCGATGAAATTCCGCTGTCCTTTATCTTTCCTGAAAAGAACGGCGCATGGTGCGCAGGTATCGGAACGCTGTTAGCTCCCTTTGGCTGCACCGATTACCAGATGGACCACAGAGCCATCAAGGACGGCAAGGTTTATTATCAGGCTGCGAGCGAGGAATACAAAAACGCTATCGCATATTATCATGACTGGTTTGAAGAAGGACTTATCGATATCGAGGTATTCTCTCAGGATTCCAGCCAGTATATTGCAAAAGGAAACGGAGAAGACCCCAGACTCGGCGTATATGTATGGTGGGAAATCCCGGAGGTAGTAGGTCAGGAGAGAGCGGAGAGCTATGAATATCTTCCTATCCTGGAAGGTCCTGACGGAACGTATAAGGTAAACTTAAACGAAATGGGAACGACCAGCTGCGATAAGTTTTCTGTAACGAAAGCATGTAAGAACCCCGAGCTGCTGTTAAAGTGGGTAGACCAGATGTATGAGCCTCTCAACAGTATGCAGGCCATTTACGGACCTATCGGAACCTACTGGACAGAGGAACCCGATGCAAACGGCTGCTATTCCATGAGAGAGTTAAAGGAAGGCGAGACGGCAGGCGAGTTAAAGTCTAAGAACGAGTTTTTAGGACCTGTGGAGCAGTTGAATGAGGATTACGGCACCTATTACTACATGGAAGACCGCGCTCAGGAGAGACTGAATGATATCGAGAACTTCTGGTTCCAGTATGTAGACAGCAGAGAATATTATCCGACCGTTGTAAATACCGAAGAAGAGATAAATGTTATCAATGACAGACTTAGCGATATCAAGTCCCTGACAGAGGAGAAGGTAGCTCACTGGCTGAAAGACGGCGGTATCGAAGAGGAATGGGACCAGTATTTACAGGATCTGGACAACATGGGTCTGCAGGAAGTCATCGGCGCATGGCAGGCAGCATATGACCGCTATGTAGAGGCTCTTGAGAAATAAGATAAAAAATACCCTACAGCTTGCTGCAGAGTAGGAATGGGGGGCAGGCTTATGAATCAGATAAGCCTGCCCTCTTTGATTTCATGGCGAGGGAGAGACAGCATGGAGAAAGAGGAAGCATTACAGCAGCGCATAGACAGCTATATACGGATATTTCAGGAGATGATGGAGCGATACGGGACAGAGATTCCTTCATCCGGTATCCTCGCCGGATTTCACCTTCCGGTTTATGACAGAAAATCCTACGAGGCATTTTATGGAGCGGACAATACCCATTATCCGATGGGAAAGGATATCCTTCTGTACGGGATAGGGACAGTCCTTACCATGACGGAGCCAAAGGAGGGAGAACCGGAGGAACGCAGTATCTACAGGGAGGGAGTCCATCGGACATATGGGTTGGTGCAGGAATTTATCGCACGGCATGCAAAGGCGGCGGAAGACATGGCTGTGCAGGCGGCGGGAGCGGAGAAGGAAAGGCTGGAAAAGATTGCGGAAATATGCAGAAGGCTGACGCAGGACGCGCCGCAGACCTTTGCAGAGGCTCTGCAGTTATTCTGGTTTTTATATCTGCTCAGGAGTCCCTTTGGAGGAGGCTGTATCGGCAGGCTGGATAAGCGCCTTTATCCTTTTTATGAAAAGGAGGAAAAGGCGGGGGTTTTGAACCGTCAGGCGATACTTGAGGAAATCGTCCAGTTTTATGAAAAACTGAACAAAATGACGACAGGGGACACGCTGAGGAACCTGATGCTTTCCGGGCAGAATGAAAACGGGATGGATGAAACAAATGAGCTGACGTATTTGTTTTTGGAGGCATATAAAAGAAGCGGAAAGGCGGAGCCGCATCTGAATGTCAGGATACATTCCAAAACGCCCGAAAAGCTTTTGGATATGTGCATCGGGCTTTTGGGAGAGGGAAAGGGACAGCCTACGCTGTATTTTGACGACTATATCATCCCCGCTATGGAGCGTGCGGGGATACCTCACAGAGAGGCTGTCAACTATGCTAACGACGGATGTACGGAAACGCTGATAGACGGAACGAGCAACATCGTTTTCTGGCAGCATGAAATGGTAAAGACAGTGGAGCTGACTGTCTTTAACGGCGAAGAAAATCCGTTCGTGCATCCGGTAAAAATGAGGAAGAACAGTCGTTATGCCCCGGAATTTACCCCTCATACCGGATTAAAGACTGGATATCGCTCGGGAGAGCTGGAAAAAATGCAGTGCTTCGATGATTTTTTAGAGGCGTTTTTGAGACAGCAGCGGTATCAGGTTGGAGAATGGATAAAGCAGATAGACGAGCAGATAAGCAAAGATGAAACGGAATCTTTGACATCCCCGTTCATCGCGGGAATGTTTAAGGAGTGCCTTGAGACCGGGAACGATCCTCTTCGTCAGGGAGGTTTTTCCACACGGGTCTACCAGCTCCTTTCTGGGACGGTAACGACGGCGGCGGACTGCCTGAGAGCGATAGAATACGGTGTTTTTGAAAAAAAATACTGTACGCTGACAGAGTTAAGAAAAGCGATGGAGGCGGATTTTGAGGGATATGAGATACTGCGGCAGCGGCTTTTGCATGCCCCAAAATTCGGAAATGACGAAGGAAGAGCGGAGGAGCTTGCGGCTGTCATTTCACAGGCGTTCATAGAGCAGGTAAACGCTTACCAAAGCAGTAGCGGTCAGCGGATATGGCCGGGGCTGTACAATATTGATTTCCGTATCTTTGCGAATCTGACGGGAGCGACGCCGGATGGAAGAAGGTTCGGCGATATGATAGGAGAGCACTGTTCTCCGACTCCCGGAGCAGCGAAGGAAGGCCCTACCGCGGTGATAAGGTCGGCAGCAAAGCTTCCGATGGAAGAGGGCTATGCGTCGTCCCCGCTTCATCTGACGCTGGACAAGGGAAGTTTTGTGATGGGGGCAGACAGGGAAAAAATACTCAGGCAGATGATAAAAGCGGCAGAAAAGGCGCACATCCCGGTTTTAAATATCGCGATGTATGAGGAAGCGGAATTAAGAGAAGCGCAGAAGGAACCCGAAAAGCACGGGGATCTGATAGTGAGGGTGTGGGGATTTAACGCGAGATTTGTGGACCTTGATGAAAATCTGCAGGAGCATATCATCCGCAGGATAACGAGAGGGACGTGAAATGAAAACAGCGCGGATAATGGAAATACAGCGGTTCTGTATCCATGACGGCCCGGGGATACGGACGACAGTCTTTTTTAAGGGCTGCGGCATGAGATGTCAGTGGTGCCACAATCCGGAGTCATGGGACAGTGGGGAAGATATGCTGTTCTATGAAGAACGCTGTATCGGCTGTAAGGAATGTGAAAAGCTCTGCAAAAGAGGCGCGCACCGTTTTACGGAAAAAGGGCATCAGATAGATTTATCCCTGTGCCGGGACTGTCCTGAAAAACAGGAGTGCATTGCCGCATGTCCGACAGGAGCGCTGGCAGCCTGCGGAAGGAGCATCGGAGAGGATGAGCTTTTGCAGGAAGTCTTAAAAGATGTGGATTTTTACGGAGAAGAGGGCGGAGTGACCTGCTCCGGCGGAGAGCCTCTTTTACAGCATGGGTTTTTGGCGGGATTTCTCAGAAAATGCAGGGAGAAAAAGATAAATACCTGCATAGATACCGCATTGAATGTCGAATGGGAGCATATAGAAGAGCTGCTGAAATATACGGATATGTTCCTTGTCGATATCAAAGCGATGGATACAAAGCTGCACAGGCGGCTGACCGGGGTTGGGAATGAAAGGATTTTGTACAATCTGAAGAAGCTGTCAGAAGAGAAAAAACCGGTCATTATAAGAATGCCGCTGATACCGGGAATCAATGATACAAAAGAAGAGACAGGGGCGCGCCGGGACTTATTGAAGCAGCTTTCCAATATATGCAGGGTGGATTGCTTTGCGGTAACGGACCATGCGGCTTCAAAATACCGCGCGATGCAGCTTCCGTTCCATCCTTTTGGTCAGGCGGATGCGGATGAGGCGGTAAAAAGGGTGCGGGAAGCGCTCGGGACAGACAGAGAGTAAAAGACAGGAAGGCAGAAAAATATGATGGAGATAACATGGAAAACAGGGGAAAAGGATGATTGCGTATGTCAGGGCGCGCCGGGCTTTCAGATGAATGGCGACCCGGATTTTGCAAACCGGAAGATACGCTTTTGGGAGGACTCCCTGCTGTTTGACGGATATTCCGTATGGTTTGAAAGCGGCGAGGAATGGAAAAAGACCGAAGGAAATTTTACAGCCAGCTTCTGTATCGCCCCGCTGGAATATGCGGAAACCCCGGACGGTCTGTTTTCCTGTTTTGACAGGGAAAAAAAGCAGGGCTTTTATGCAGCGTCTGCAAAAGACGGAGAAGTCAGGGCAGGATTCGGGACGGGAACGGCGGTATTCGAGGTAGCGTCCTTAAAAGAGCATCTGAAAAAGAGAGCTTTTAACTGGGTCAGCATCGTATATTGGCAGGATGCCGGATGGCTTGACCTGTATGTGAACGGTGTGCTTTCAAACAGAAAGCAGTTCCCGCGTCACGCAAAGATAGACTGGCCTGAAAAAAAGGCATGGATAGGAAGACATCAGGACAGTGCGGATGCAGATGTGAGGATGGGAATCTTTTACGGTTGGTTTCAAAAAGCGCTCATTCAGGACAGACGGCTTTCGGAAGAGGAGATAAGAAAGCTCCATCAGGAAAAGCAGGGAATCTGCATGAAGGGCTCCGAGCTTGACAGGAATATTTTTGAAAAAGACGTCCACCGCCCGGGTTACCATCTGATAGCGGCGGAAAAATGGATGAACGAGCCACACGCGCCCTTTTATTACGACGGCTATTATCACATCTTCCATCAGGCGAATATCCATGCGCCGATATTCAACCATCTCCAGTGGGCGCATCTGGTGAGCCGAGACATGGTGCATTGGGAGGATATGCCTCTGGCGCTGGAAACGGAAAAGAGCGGAATAGACCCGGACGGCTGCTGGTCTGGGAGCGCGCTGGTGGATAAAGAGGGAATCCCGAGGATTTTTTATACGGCGGGAAATCATAAAGAGCTGCCGAATCAGGGAGTCGCGCTGGCGTCTGCGTTTGACAGGACGGATAAAAGGCTTCCTGCGTGGGAAAAGCATCCCGAGCTGGTCGTATCGCAGGATATCGGCTTTATAGGAGAATTCAGAGACCCCTTTGTGTGGGAGGAAGAAGGGATCTATTACATGCTGGTAGGAACGGGGGACAGTGAAAACGGCGGGGGAAACGCCGCTGTATATCGTTCGGAAAATCTGGTCGACTGGGAATCCCACGGCTTTGTGACGGAATATGATTTTGAGAGAAACCCGGAGGTAGGACATGTATGGGAGCTTCCGGTGATGCTCCCTCTGAGGGATGAAAACAATGAGATAGTATGCCATGTCCTGATGATGTGCGCCTGTCAGATAGAAAACGAGGTGGTGGAGACCTATTATTTCCTCGGGCATTGGGACAGGGAGAAGATGAGGTTTTCCCCGATGCACGAGAGGGCGATGCTGTTCGATTTAGGCTGCGGCGTATTTACCGGGCCGAGCGGATTCGTAACGCCGGATTTCAGGAGCGTGGTATTTACGATCGCGCAGGGCAAGCGGGGATGGAAGGAAGAATTCCATGCCGGATGGGCGCATAACGGGGGACTTCCGGTGGAATTGTCCATTCGGGACGGAAAGCTTTGCATCTGCCCGATACGAGAGCTGTACGGTCTGAAAAAAGAGTGTCTTGTAGACGTATCGGATGTTTTGCAAAAGGATGCGGAGGCAGCGCTGGAAGGATGCGCAGGGAACCGGCTTTGGATGAAGCTGTGCGCAAACGGGGAAAGGCCCGAAGTGACCGTAACGTGCGGAACGACGGAAACGACAGTTTATTATGACAGGCAGGCAGGCGTATTCGGCGCGGAAGACGGGAACGGAAAACAGCTTTCCAAATGCAGGGGAGAGCTGGATAAGGTCTTTTGCAATGAGGAAGACATAACGCTGGAATGCTTCGTAGACGGTTCGATGATAGAAATGTATCTGAACGGAAGAAAGAGCATGTCGCTGCGTAACTATGGAGATGGAAAAACAAGGAGCATCCGGCTGGGAGAAAAGACCGGGCGGGTGAAAAAACTGGAGCTTTGGAGTATGGAAACGGCATATGGAGGAGAAAAGGAAAATGGAAGATAAGCTTTTTTACCATGCTGAAAATGCCCGATGCGGGGATGTGATACCAAAATATATCGACGGAAAATATCAGATTTTTTACTTAAAAGGCTGGAAAGATCCCAAGGCGCCGGGCGTCGTGCATGGCTGGCACAGAATGGAGAGCAGCGACCTTGTACATATGAGCAAAGAGACGCCCATTCATGTACAGGGCGGCACGGGAGATTTGATATCAAAGGATGGAACGTGGCATCTGTTCGCCTGCATCTTTCCTGAGAACCGGCAGCTTGTCACACACTATATCAGTAAGGACGGAAGCCTCGATAACTGGGAATATCAGCAGGAGGATACGTTTGGCCCCGACGGGGAGATATATGACTGTTCGGACTGGAGAGACCCGAGGATAATATATCGGGAGGACCTTGAAGAATATTGGATGTTCCTTGCGGCAAGGGCGAAGGATGGACATAGCCAGACAGGTTGCGTCGGCCTGTGCGTATCCAAAGACTTAAAGCATTGGGAGTATCGGGAGCCTGTATATTATCCGCAGCGGTTTAACGGAGCCTGTGAATGTCCGGACGTATTTCGGATGGGAGACTGGTATTATCTTGTTTTTTCCTCTTACACGAATCTGTTCGGAACTTATTATGTAAAATGCAGGGTGGGAGAAAAAGAGTGGCAGATTCCGAAAAACCACCGTCTGGATGCCAGGGCGTTTTATGCGGCGAAAACGGCAGGCACAGAGAGCGAGAGATATCTGTTCGGATGGATTCCGACAAAGGAGGAAAACATATTTGGCTTCTGGCCCGATAAAAATCCCGCGAAGGATTACAGGACCTGGGACTGGGGCGGGAGCATGGCGATACATGAGCTGATACAGAAGCCCGACGGGGATTTGGGGCTTGCGCTTCCAGAAGCAAGGGCGATGCAGTATAAGCTTACGGTTTCGATAGAGTCTGTACCCAAAACGAAGGGATGGAGAAAAGAGGAGTCGGGATGGACGGCGGCGACCGAAAACGCCCAGCAGATGATGCTGGTTTCCAAAATGCCGGAAAGCTGCCGGATAAAAACGGAAATCCTGGCGGAAAAGACAGAGCAGGCGGGAGTGGTCCTGCATGTGGAAGAGGAGTTCAAAGAAGGCTATTATTTTTACATCGAACCGGAAAAGAACAGGCTGGTATACCGTTCCTGGTTGCGGATGTCGGAAGACGGAGGAAAGACATTCCCGTATGACGTGGAAATGGAAAGCCCCCTGAAAAAGCCGAAGGACGGGCGGTACGTCATGGAGCTCATCACGGAGGGAGGCGTCGGGACTGTTTATGTGAATCAGGACGCGGCGCTGAGTTTTCGGATGTGCGACAGGAGCGGAGGATATATCGGTATTTTTTCTTTCGGAAAGACGAGATTTCAGGATATGACGATATGGGAGAAAGGAGAAAAAAATGTTTAACAGCGGGCTGGAAAATTTGTTTTTACTGAGAAATGGAAAGAGCAGGAGCATCAACTGGGAAAACCGGAACGGGGAAAAAGGCAGAGGCGGCATGGCGGCAAGCGACCTCGGGCAGGGCAGAAAAGGTTCTCCGTGCGTCCCGGTCATTGAGGCGGGAGAAACGGTGACGCTTGCAGAGATGGAAGGGCCGGGGCTCATACAGCATATTTGGGTCACGGTAACGGATCGGGTAAGCGATAGGAACAGATATATATTGAGAGATCTGGTGCTCCGCATTTACTGGGACGGGGAGGAGAAACCGTCGGTGGAAAGCCCGCTTGGAGACTTTTTCTGCTGCGGCTTCGGCGTATCCTATCCGGTAAATTCCATGCCGGTCGTGGTAAATCCGACGAGAGGATTTAATTGCTATTTCCCAATGCCTTTTTGGAAAAAGGCGAGGATAACGGTTGAAAACCAGTGTGACGAGGCGGTGCATGCGTTCTTCTATCAGGTAGATTACTGCCTGACGGACGAGTTGCCCGATGAGGCGGGATATTTTCACGCACAGTGGCGCAGACAGCGGCTGACAGAAAAAGGAAACGATTATGTGATACTGGACGGCGTGAAAGGAAAAGGACAATATGTCGGAACCTATATGGCGTTGACAACGCTGGAGCGCTACTGGTACGGAGAAGGGGAGATAAAGTTTTATCTGGACGGAGACAGGGAGTATCCGACGATATGCGGCACGGGGACAGAGGATTATTTCGGCGGGGCATGGAGCTTTGCGACGCAGGAAAACGGAAGGACCGTTGAAAATACATATTGTACCCCGTTTATGGGATATCCCTATTATTCCCATCACGATACGTTCATCCACAATGATTATCATAATGACGACCAGATGCCTCAGCGCAGCTTTTACCGCTGGCACATCATGGACCCGGTGCTGTTCGAGGAGGAGTTAAAGGTCACGATACAGCAGATAGGTGTATATCACGGCGGGCTGTTTGAACGTGAGGACGACGTCGCGACGGTAGCATACTGGTATCAGCAGGAACCGCATCAGGCGTTTGCAGACCTGATGGAACGGAAAGACCGCTGGCCGAGATAAGAGGAAAAGAGAGGAGATAACAATGCAGAATTTTGAGTTTCACGCATATACGGATATGCTTTTTGGAGAAGGACAGATTAAAAAACTGCCGGAGGTGCTCGCGCGTTACGGAAAAAGAGTTCTTTTGACTTATGGCGGAGGAAGCCTCAAAAAAAACGGGATTTATGATAAAATAAAAGAGCTGACAGGCGATTTTGAAGTGACAGAGTTGGGAGGCATCGAACCGAATCCGAGGCTGACAAGCGTGGAAAAGGGAGTCAGCCTTTGCAGGGAGCATCAGATAGACGTTATCCTGGCAGCAGGCGGCGGCAGCACGATAGACTGCAGCAAGATGATAGCGGCTGGTGCATGCAGCGAGGAAGAACCGTGGACGCTCGTTAAAAATCCGCAGAAGATTCAGAAAGCCCTGCCAATCGTAACGATATTGACAATGGGAGCTACCGGCTCTGAGATGAACGGCAATGCGGTCATCACAAATATGGAAACGCAGGAAAAGCTCGGGACGTTTTCGTGGAAGGTCATCCCTCAGGTATCCATCTGCGACCCGACCTATTTAAAGACGCTGCCGGCATTACAGACGGCGGCGGGAACTGCGGATATCATGTCCCATGTATTTGAAGATTATTTTAAAACGGAACCGGATGCGATGGTTCAGGATACGTTTGCAGAAGGAATCCTCAGGACCTGTATCAAATATTGTCCTGCGGCATTAAAAAATCCGGCGGATTATGCGGCGCGGGCGAATCTGATGTGGGCGAGCAGCATGGGACTCAACGGCTTGTGCGGGAGCGGAAAGCCCGGCGCGTGGACGTGCCATCCTATCGAGCATGAGCTGAGCGCTTTTTATGATATCACGCACGGCGTAGGGCTTGCGATACTGACTCCCCGCTGGATGCGCTATGTGCTGAATGAAAATACGGTCGATAAATTTGCAGAGTATGCGAGAAACGTATGGCATCTCGAGGACCGGGAAGATAAATTCGCGCTGGCAGAAGAGGCGATAGATAAGACAGAGACATTTTTCAGGGACTGCGGCATCCCGATGACGCTGACAGAGCTGGGGATAGATGAGAGTAAATTTGAGCGGATGGCGGAGAATGCGGTTAGAGTCGGAAATCTCAAGACTGCATTTATGCCTTTGGCAAAAGAGGACGTTGTAAACATACTTAAAATGTGCCTGTAATGGAAATGGAGATTAAAATGGATAAAATAACAAAAGCAAGACAATATGAACAGGAACAGAGAACAGATGCCGGAAAGCCGTCCTTTCATGTGACCCCTCCGGTGGGCTGGATAAACGACCCGAATGGCTTTTCCTGCTATAATGGGGAATATCATCTGTTTTACCAGTATCATCCCTACAGTACCCAGTGGGGACCGATGCACTGGGGGCATGCAAAGTCCAAGGATTTGGTAAAGTGGGAACAGCTTCCCTGCGCACTCGCTCCCGATGAAGAATATGACGGACAGGGATGCTTTTCCGGTACTGCGATGCAGGATGGGGACAGACATATCCTGATGTACACAAGCGTTGTGGATAAAGAGCAGGAGGATGGTAGCCGCCTGATACGTCAGACTCAGAGCATTGCCGTTGGAGATGGGGAAAACTATGAAAAGCTTCCGAATAACCCGGTAATCCTGGCGGATACGCTTCCTGAGGGCAGTTCTCCTGTGGATTTCCGCGATCCGAAAATCTGGAAGGATGGGGATAAGTTTTATGCGGTAGTCGGAAGCCTTGCGGCGGACGGCAGTGGACAGCTCGCCCTGTTTTCTGCAGATACTGTGGATAACTGGAAATTTGAAAAGATTCTGGATGCCAGCAAAAATGAATACGGCAAAATGTGGGAGTGCCCGGATTTCTTCGCGCTGGACGGCCGTCAGGTATTGATAGTGTCTCCTCAGTTTATGGAAAGCCGCGGTCTGGAAATCCACAACGGCAACAATGTCCTGTATTTTATTGGAGATTATGACAGAGAAAAGCTGGAATTTACCCGTAAAGAAGGATATCAGGTGGATTACGGTATGGACTTTTATGCGCCGGAAACTGTAAAAAGTATGGACGGACGGCAGATTCTGGTCGGATGGCTGCAGAACTGGGACAATTATCTGACGCCCGGAACCCAGAAGTGGTCCGGTATGATGACGATACCCAGAGAGCTTTCCATTCGGGAGGAAAAACTTATCCAGGTGCCGGTACGGGAGCTGGAAGCATACCGTGGAAATATGGTAGAGAAAAAGAATATTCGGGTATGCGGCGGAAGTTTTGTGCCGGGCCGGGATGCGGTATGTGCAGACAGCGGTGAATGCGTGCAGGCGAAAGAAGGCTGCGGAAAGCTGGAGATCAAGGGCGTGCGCGGCAGGCAGTTTGACCTGACGGTAGATGTGCAGGCAGGGGATTATGAACGCTTTGAGCTGGATGTGGCATGCGGAAACGATCATAAAACGATGATATATTACGATGCAACGGCGAGCGTTCTGACAGTTGACCGCAGCTGCAGCGGGATACAACGGGATATATTATGCTCGCGCAGCGCATATGTGAGGCCGCAGGATGGAAAGCTGCGTCTGCGTATCCTGATGGACAAGATGACGCTGGAAATTTTTGTAAACGACGGCGAACAGGCGCTGACAAATCTTATCTATACGGAGGAAGAGGCTGACAGGATTTTCTTCTCTTCAAAGAAAGAAGCGGTCTTTGACGTAGAGTTTTATGAGCTTCTTGCTGATAAAAAGGATATGTGATACCATGAGCCTGTAAGAGGCTGTATCACATATCCTGCATAGAGCGGCAGGAAATCATAACAGGCAGTCAGCCCCGGAATGGAGAAAAGATGAAGATTTTTGCGCACAGAGGATTCAGCGGGCGGTATCCGCAAAACACGATGCTGGCGTTTCAGAAAGCGCTGGAAAGCGGCTGTGACGGGATCGAGCTGGACGTCCAGCTTACGAAGGACGGAGTTCCGGTCATCATCCATGATGAGTATCTGGACGATTTGACAGATTTTAAAGGCTTTGTGAGAGATTATACCTATGAGCAGCTGAAAAAATGCAATGCTGCCGGAAAGTATAATGAAACATATGGATTTTGCCCTATCCCGACGTTTCAGGAATATTGTGAATGGGTAAAGCAGACAGAGCTGATCACGAATGTCGAGATAAAGAGCAGCGTGTATTATTACGAAGATATCGAAGAAAAGGTAATGGATTTGATAGAGCGTTACGGATTGGCAGACAGAATCATTCTTTCTTCGTTTAATCATCTTTCGGCAGTAAGATGCAAGGAGCTTCATCCGGGGCTGTGTACCGGGGCACTGACAGAAAACGGCGGAATCGAAAATGCTGGTTTCTATTGCAGAAAATTCGGTTTTGACTGTTATCATCCGGGGCTGGAAGGGCTGACAGAACAGGAAGTGGAAAACTGCCACCGACATGGCGTGAAGGTCAACGTATGGACGGTAAACGGCATGGAGGATTTGGAAAATATTTATGAGTGGGGATGCGACGGGGCGATAACAAATTTCCCGGATGTGTGTAAAAGCTGGGTAGAAGCAAAGGAACGGAATCGATAAAGGGCTGTGGAAGGCAGAGGTACTTTGGGGATGGAAAAACAGTTTTACAGATTTGTACAGAGAGTACAGGAGGAAAATCTGGGGGTTGAGGCTGTAGCAGTCGCGGATAAGGACAGGATTTTGCTGGAGCATCATTTTACGCCGGATAAAGAGCGGAATATTTATTCTCACACGAAAAGCTATATGAGTACGGCGGCAGGCATCGCCATTTCAGAGGGGAAGCTTTGTCTGGAAGACAGGCTGGCGGATTTTTTTCCGGAGAAGCTCCCGAAAGAGCCGCAGCCGGAGCTGTTTGAAATCACGCTGCGCCATCTTCTGACAATGTCCAGCGGTTTTAATCATGCGTATCTGATGAACGCAGACAGAAGAAACGGCGTCGGGATGCCTGATTATATGTCCTATATGCTGAGCCGTAAGGTGGAGACAAAGCCCGGTAGAGAATTTCTTTATTCTACGGCAGACAGTATTTTGGCGGGGCGTATGATAGAGAAGGCGACCGGAAAGCGGCTGTCAGAGTATTTGTATGAAAAAGTATTTGAACCGTTGGATCAGGGATACCCGATGTGGGAAAACGATGCCCAGGGGCATCCTATCGGTGGCGGCGGGATGTTTATGAAGCTGGCGGATATGATGAAACTTGGTCAGCTTTATCTGGCTGACGGCAAATGGAACGGACGGCAGCTCGTAGATAGGGAATGGATAAGAGAAGCAACATCAAAGCAGATATCGACCCCGGATGAAGAAAAATCGATTTGGTCCTGCGGATACGGATATCAGTTCTGGCTTTCTCCGTATCCAGATTCCTACCGGGCAGACGGCGCTTTTGGACAGATAACGACGGTTCTTCCTCAAAAGGGGCTGGCAGTTGCGGTTCAGTGCCCGGAGGAAGGAGATTTTGAAAAAGTAAAACCGGCATTACATGAATTAATGTCGGATCTGTAAAACAGAAATGCGGCAAAACAGAACAATCTGTGATGCCGCATTTTTTTCATGCAGGTAAGTCTCGCTTTAGTCCAGCTTTTCCGCTGCCGGATAACCATCATCAGACCGGTATACGCGATAAGCAACAAATCCGACTCCGATAACCATGATGAGTACGAGGATTTCGATTGCCCATATCGGCATGATGGAGGTTGCAAGAATTGTAATGGTATCCACGAGGAAGTGGAATAAAAGCGCCAGCCCCAGGAACAGCTTTTTGCCGGTTTTTACTGCGGCAAATACCAGAACGGAAAGGGCGATATGCAGGGCAATAGCCTGAACGCGCTCTACGCCTGCCATGTAAAACTGGTAGGAAGGCATTTCCCAGAGGATGGAAAGACTCTGGGCAGCAGGAGCCTGTGCCTCAGCCTCCATCGTGGCGATGGAAGCCGCCATTGAGCCATTATTTATCATTGTGGAAAGGACAAGATTGTTCATATAGCTCAGACCTACGATGAAAATGGCTTCGATGCTGCCGTGTCCTGCGCCGAACATGAGAGCATCCTTTTTGTCGAGACGGCACTTTAAGAAGCGCTTCATGACAAGAAAACGTCCGCACTCTTCAAAGACAGCGGCGGCAAGACCGCCGTATAGCGCATAGAGCCAAAGGTTTTCGGTAAGAAGTGTTCCTGTCGTGGCAAAAACGATGGAATGCAGTATCTGCTCGAGTACCATGGAGGACAGGAAAAAGGTTGCGCAGCCTGCGAAAAAAAATGAAGGACGGACCTTTGTTTTTTTCCAGAAAAGGAAAAACAGTACAACAGGAAGTCCGAAGGAGAGAATGGTGGAAAACGCCATTCCTATCACGCTGGCTGCAGGTACAGTGGAAAGTTGTGTCATAATAACCTCGTTTCTGTGCAAAAGCACATTTTAATGTGTGTAAAAGCGCTTTCCGGCAAAAGATGCCAGAATCGCGCTGCTTTACAGCAGAGAGTTCTGTAAAAGGGTTTTGGGAGGACGTCCGGCAACAAGGCGGCCGTCTGCCACATATCCTTCTTCCCGGTCTTTGAGCGCATCTGTCAGACAGCTGCGCAGATAAGCAATCCGTCCGGCGCAGGATGTGTCTGAAATCCGGTCGGAAAGCTCGTAAGGATCACTGTCCAGGTCAAAATACTGTTCCTGACCGGTCTGGGAATACCATACATACTTGTCATGTTCGGTAACGATAAAGTGATTGGACGCATCGCCAAGGGAATGTTCGCCGTGCAGCCATTCCCGGATGGATACATCAGGGTCAGCTGCCAGCGGCAGCATGCTTTTGCCGTCTGTCTCTTCCGGTATGGAGGCGCCTGCGAGGTCGAGCAGCGTAGGCATCACATCACGCAGTTCCACGACGCGGTGGCATATCTGCCCCGGGCGGGAGCCGGTCAGCGCTTCGGGACCGGAAAGTATCATCGGAATATGGCAGCTTCCCTCATAGGGACGGGATTTTCTGAACAGATGATGGTCGCAGAGCTCTTCTCCGTGATCCGAAGTAAATAAAATAACGGTGTTGTCCATGAGCTGCTGCTCTGCAAGCTCCTGTATCAGACGCCCTATCTGATGGTCGAGATGGGTAACACAGGCGTAATAGCCTATTTGAGCCTGACGTATCAATTCAGGGTCGGCAGGACCTGTCGGGGAGTCGTAAATCCTTCCCAGATTTTCCAGTTCCTGTGTATCTTCCCAGCTGCCGATATGGGGAGGAGTAAGCTGCCTGTCTTTGTAAAGGTCAAAATAATAGCGGGGTGCGTCGAAGGGCGGATGCGGGCGCAGATAGGAAGCCATCAGAAAGAAAGGTTTATCTCTGTCCCTGCGGCGCAGAAAATCAATGGAGCGGGAGCTGACCCAGTTGGTAGGATGGAGATTTTCATCGTACATCCATGGACGTGATGTCCAGGAATTACATTCCATTCCGGTGTCGGTCACATCGGCGGAAATGCCCTTTTCGTTTTTCAGCCAGTAAAAATAATCGTCCGCAATCTTCTGCGATTCATACCACGGCGTATCGGGTGAACGATAGGCGTGGAGATAGCCGTCATGCAGTTCAACATTGTGAAAGCCCATCAGATTCCTGAGCGGATGGACATGCATCTTGCCCACGCACTGGGTATAGTAGCCGGCTTTGGCAAGTTCACCCGCCATCGTGTGCGGATAGCGGAAAGCAACGAGATCCTGATAGCCGACGCGCCCGTGTTTTTCCTGTGAAAGACCCGTATGAAGCGCGGCACGTGCCGGGATACAGCTCGGACAGGAGGAATACGCATTATCAAAAAACGTTCCTTTTGCAGCAAGCGAGTCCAGATACGGCGTTTTCACGTCGGGATGTCCTGCAATGCCGAGGCAGTCGCCCCGGAGCTGGTCGGTCATGATCAGAACAATATTCGGTTGTTTTTTTCCCATATTGTGATCCTCTCTTTACACAAAACCATTTGGCGGTCAAAACTGCTGTCTGGCTGCAGATGACGCACTGATTTCACTATATCACAGATTGGGAAAGTTTTCATCTATAGGGAGATTCATTTTTCAAAAAGGTGGTAGAGTGCGAGCATGGCGTCGTCGAGATGCTGTTTTTTCTGGTCTGGTATCGAATTATAGAAATCAATAATAGGATTTTGCTGAATCGTGCGACCGGTCAGGATATACGTCGGATCAAGGTCAAAAGCAAGGGAGATATCCATTAAAACATCCAGAGACATATTGGTGCGTCCATGTTCGATATTTTTATAATGTGTCTGGGAAATGTCAAGGATTTCGGAAGCTTTTTCCTGAGTGAGATTCAAGGCTTCGCGCTTCCGGCGAATCCTCAAGCCAATGTCCTGAAGCTGTTTGTCCGTAATCATGTCCGGCTCCTTTATTTGATAAAAATTATAGTCTGGTTGAATTTATCTTACCTTTTTGAAAAGAAAACTATGAGTAACTAAAAAGGTATTATTAGAACATAAATAGAAATTAAAAGTGACTATTTGGGGCGAATAGGTGTTTGCGGAGTTGATGGGGGGAGAAATCGCAAGGGGAAGCGGGTATTTTTGGCGGACTCTGATTGAGCTTGCAGTGGAGTTACGGTATAATGGGGGTACGCTGGATTTTGAAACAACTATAGAGGATTTTGATATTTCATGCAGGAGAAATGGAGGGACGTTATGAGATTGTACCATGGCAGTCCGAATAAAGTCATAGTACCTCAATATGGGCTAGGTGAGGAAAAACATGATTACGGAAAAGGATTTTATCTTACGGAAAATGTGGAGCTTGCCAAAGAATGGGCTGTTTGCAGACCGGATGAAATAAATGGATGGGTTCATCAGTATGAACTGGATACTACAGATTTAAAAATACTGGATTTTCAGCAGAATAATGTACTTTCGTGGCTGGCAGAACTGATGAAGCACAGGGATGCTTCTGACTCAAAGCGTTACAAGGTTTTATCTCAGAAATTTATTGCGAAATACGGAATTGATACTGATGAATATGATATTATTAAAGGCTGGAGAGCCAATGCGTCATATTTTTACATTGCGAAGGAGTTTGTCCGTGATAATATTGATATGGAAATCCTCGAAGAATTGTTGTCACTGGGAGGATTAGGCATACAATTTTGCTTAAAATCAGAGCTTGCTTATTCCAGACTGACAGAAATAGAGAACGGTTTAGTCTGCGTTGAGTATAAGGAATTCAATAATAGATACAATGAAAGAGATATAAATGCAAGAAACAGAATGCGTGAACTGGTCGATTCTGAGGCGAACAAAGTAACGAACGTATTCAGCACATTATTTTGAGGAGAAATAAACATGAGAGCTTATGCAGAAGCTTATTTGAAAGATGTTGTGGAAAATCAGGGTAAGCTGTTTGACCTCGTATCAATGAAGTATCCTGAAAAGGATACCTTCGATTTTATCAATGCTTATATGACAAGCAAAACCAGAAAAAGCATAGACGAGGCAAAGGCTTATGTGAATACGATGAGCGCACCTGAGCTGTGGGATTATTTTTGTAAAAAAGACAGCTTTAAGCTTAAAGACGGAAAATCTCTTGCGGGCTTTATGCCGGATTGGATAGGTGAATTTTATGCCTATTATCAATGGTACTATAATATTCCAAGCAGTGAAGTGATAAAAAAAGTTCCTGTTGACTTTTTAGTAAAGGCATATGGCGGACTGCATGACCTGGAGCTTGAACTGGCGGTTAAAAAGGTTGGAGGAGAATGAGGGATATAATCTGCTTTCATAACCCGGAGGAAGAAAACGGGTATTTGAGTAATTGGTATCTGAGCGAATTTACAGTTGACGGCATAACTTTTTCCTCGATGGAACAGTTTATGATGTATAAAAAAGCCGTGTGTTTTGAAGATAAAGACACGGCAGATAAAATCCTTGAAACGGATGATGTCGCTTTTATCAAAGAATTGGGGAGGCTTGTTTCAAATTATGAAGAGAGCCGTTGGAGCGGCATACGTCAAATCGTTGTATATGAGGGATTGAAAGCAAAGTTTTCACAAAATAAAAGTCTGAAAGAACAGCTGAAAGCAACTCAAAACTCAATTTTGGCTGAATGTGCAGTAAGGGATAAAATCTGGGGAATCGGTCTGTCAATGAAAGACCCTGACAGATTTGAAATCAGCAAATGGAGAGGAAAAAACCTGCTTGGATATACCCTGATGATGGTACGAGAAGGGCTGTAAATATCTTTTTTGAAGCAGTATTTTGCATTGAGCTTCCAGCTCCGATACAGTATAATAGTCATATCAAAATTTAACCAACAAAAGAGAGGGTTTTCAGAATGATTTTTACATGTAAAAGCATACCCGAAGGGTATGAAGCAGGCATCCGCGAGCTGTTGGCTCCGAGGGGACACGAAATCTGCGGAGAGGGATGTGCAGCAGGAAGTGTTGGATTGATCTTCCGGAATGAGGAAGGTGACAGCATTCATGGTGTTTATACGGTCGGAGAGGATGGAAACGGTGGAGAAGCTGTCCTGACAGCCGGGCATAAAACATTTTTCTTCCGTGCGCTGATGCGTCTTGTACGCGAGCTTGAAAATAGGGGGGCTGCGGAGGATTTTGCCTGGGAAGAGCCGGTTTTTCTGGACAGGAACGGAACGATGCTGGACTGCTCCAGAAACAGCGTCCTGACCGTGGAAACGATTAAGAAGTATATCCGTATGCAGGCGGCGGTCGGCATGAATACGCTGATGCTTTATACGGAGGATACTTATGAAGTGCCGGAATATCCGTATTTTGGCTATATGCGCGGACGCTATACGAAGGAAGAGCTGCGTGAGATGACGGATTATGCGGAGCTGTTCGGCATTGAGATGATTCCGTGTATCCAGGCGCTCGCCCATCTGAAAAATGCTCTGCGCTGGGCGGCGATGGCAGGGATGCAGGATACGGACGACATCCTGATGTCGGGAGATGAGAAGGTTTATGATTTTGTAAAAGCGTGCATTAAAAATGCGACAGAGCCTTTCCATACGAAGCGGGTGCATCTGGGAATGGATGAAGCGTGGGCGCTGGGACTTGGAAAGTATCTGCACAAAAACGGATATCATGACAAATCCGAAATCATGGCGGCGCATCTGGAGCGCGTGGATAAGATATGCAAAGAGCTCGGTCTTGAGCCGATGATATGGAGCGATATGTATCTCAGGATGGTTTCGGAGCATAACGAATATTATGATATTCCGCTGGATGCGGACCTTTCCGGTGCGGTGAAGCCTCCGAAGGGTGTGACGCTCGTTTACTGGGATTACTATCACGAGGACGAGGAGTTTTATAAAGAGTATCTGCGTATGCACAGACAGCTTTCCGAACAGGTCATTTTTGCGGGAGGCGGATGGGTGTGGAACGGCGTTTCACCGAATCTGGAGCTTGCGAAAAATACGACGGAGCCTGCGATGAAAGCGTGCAAAAAAGCGGGTGTGCGCGAGGCTGTCTGCACGATGTGGCAGGATAACGGCGCGGAAACACCGATGCTGTCAGGGCTTCCTTCTATAATCCGCTTTGCGGAGCATGGATTTGCGGAAGAGGTGAGCGAAGAGACGATAGACGCGCAGCTTGAATTCCTGACCGGATGCAGCGCAGAGGCTTTGAACCTGCTCGGCAGCCTGGATCATGTGAATTCTTCCTGCACATATGATAATCCTTCCAAGTTCTTACTGTATCAGGATGTTCTTACAGGTCTGTTCGACGCACAGACAAAGGGCTGGGATGCGGACGCATATTATGCGGGACTGCGCGACAGATTGAACGGAATTTGTGAAGACTGGCGCATATCCAACGCAGAAAAGACTGTAGATGAGTCTGTTCATGCCAGCGCATGCCTGATGCTTGAAATGTATGGAGCGCTTGCGGACGCGCTTTCCGTGAAAGCTAATCTCGGCAAAAAAATATACGAGGCGTACCATGCGGATGACAAAGAAGAGCTTCGCAGACTGGCACAGCAGGATATTTCGCTCTGCATGGAAAAAATCGAGGCTTATAGGAATCTTAGGGAAAAAGTATGGGATGATGAAAGCAAGATTTTCGGCTGGGAGGTCATAGATATCCGGTTTGGCGGCCTGTTTGCGCGGTTAAAGAGCGCACAGAAGCGCCTGAATGCTTATCTGGACGGAAAGCTGGCAGCTGTGTCTGAGCTGGAAGAAGAAAGGTTATTGTTCCAGCCTGCGGCAGAAGGCAAAGAGCCGGGTCTGTTAAACTGCAACCAGTGGGCGCAGATCGTGTCGGCATCTCCGATGTGATGCAAATAGAAAATAAGAAATTAGATATTTTCTTTTATTGCCGGAACTGGTACAATAAGAGCAATACGGGCGGATATTACCGCTGAAGGAAAATGACAGGAAGGGGATTTTTACCATGAAAAAGTTTGATGTAGTTGCGCTGGGCGAGCTGCTGATCGATTTTACAGAGAACGGCGTGAGCGGACAGGGCAATACTGTTTATGAGGCGAATCCGGGCGGCGCGCCCTGCAACGTGCTGGCGATGCTGAACAAGGCGGGCAGAAAGACCGCGTTTATCGGCAAGGTAGGTCAGGATATCTTCGGCAATAAATTAAAAGCGACTCTGGACGAAGTCGGCATCGATACGTCCAATCTCATTATCGACGAGGATGCGAGAACAACGCTGGCATTCGTTGAGACGTTCCCGGACGGCGACAGAGACTTTTCTTTCTACCGCAATCCCGGCGCTGACATGATGCTGACAGAGGACGACCTGCACGAGGATCTTATTCGTGATACGAAGATTTTCCATTACGGCACATTGTCCATGACGCATGATGCTGTTCGCAATGCGACAAAGAAAGCGATAGATATTGCAAAGGAGAGCGGTGCGATACTGTCCTTCGACCCCAATCTGCGTCCTCCGCTGTGGAAGACTCTGGATGATGCAAAGGAACAGGTCGCATACGGTCTGTCCAAGTGTGATGTGCTTAAGATTTCCGATAATGAGATTCAGTGGTTTACCGGAGAAGAGGATTATGATGCGGGCATTGCAAAGCTGCGTGAGCAGTATGACATTCCGTTGATCATGCTTTCTCTTGGAAGAGACGGCAGCCGTGCTTATTACAAGGATTTGCGCGTTGAAGTAAAGCCTTTCCTGCAGGAGTCCACTATCGAGACGACCGGCGCAGGCGATACGTTCGGCGGATGCTGCCTGCATCATGTCCTGAAATATGGTCTGGACAATCTGGATGAAGAGAAGCTGACCGAGATGCTGACCTTTGCGAATGCGGCTGCATCCATTATCACCACGAGAAAGGGCGCGCTGCGCGTGATGCCTGAGGTGGAAGAGGTTGAAGCGTTCATCAAATCCAGAGCATAAATAAAGGAATGGCAAATGCTTTTTAATTCCCATATTTTTATATTTGTATTTCTGCCGCTTTTGCTGGCAGGATGGTATTTTTTAAACTATAAAAGAAAATTTGCGCTGGCACAGGGATATCTTATCGGGATGTCCCTGTGGTTTTATGCGTATGTAAATGCAGCTTATCTATGGCTGCTGCTTGGAAGCTGCATCGTCGGCTGGAGTCTCTCCCTTTTGCTGGAGAAGATTTCTTCAAAAAAAGGACGGAAATGGATCATCGCGGCGGGGTGTGCATTTCATCTCGGGCTTTTGGGATATTTTAAATACAGTAATTTTTTTCTGGAAAATATCAATGCCGCGGTAGGAACGGACTTTTCGATGATGCATATTGTGATGCCGGTTGGAATCAGTTTTTATACATTCCAGCAGCTGGCATATCTGATAGACCGATGTCGGGGAGAAGCGCCGAAGGATTCCTTCTGGGATTATCTGACGTTTATGGTCTACTTCCCGCAGCTGTTGCAGGGGCCGATCATGCTGAGGGACGAGCTTATCCCGCAGCTGCATGAGCCGGAGCGGAGGCGCTTTGACGCAGGGCGTTTTTCGGAGGGCATTCAGTTTTTTGTCATTGGTCTTTCCAAAAAGGTGCTGCTTGCAGATACGCTGGCGAAGGCGGTAAATTTTGGTTACTCCAATACGGCGGGGCTTGACAGCATATCGGCTGTTTTTCTGGCGGCAGGGTATCTGGCAGAGCTGTATTTTGATTTCAGCGGCTATTGCGATATGGCGGTTGGCATTGGGAAAATGGTCGGTATCGAGGTGGCGGAGAATTTTGATTCCCCATTTAAATCCGCTTCTGTGAAAGAATTCTGGCGTCGCTGGCATATGACGCTGGGGCGCTTTTTTACAAGATATGTGTATATTCCGCTGGGCGGCAGCAGGAGAGGGAAGGCGCGGACACTGTGTAATGTAATGATAGTCATGCTGCTGTCGGGCTTATGGCACGGTGCGGCGTGGACGTTTGTTCTGTGGGGCTTTCTTCACGGGCTTGGGATGATGTGGGATAACATAAAACGGAAGGGGCTGCCATGTCGCTGGATAAACCAGCTTCTGACGTTTCTTTATGTATCTCTGACGTTTGTATTTTTCCGGGCGGAGAGCATTGCTCAGGGATTTTTGGTCATCGGGAAAATGTTTTCCTTTCAATGGAACGGTTTTTTACTGGAGATTGCGCAGGCGTTGGAGATGTCTGAAGTCTATATCGTGACAAAGGCGCTTTCGATGAAGCTGCCGCAGGTATTGCCGTGGTTCTGGCTTGTCATGCTGATCGTGTTGTGTGTTGTTTGCGCGGGCGTTCTTTGCGGGAAAAAGGCGGGCGATGTGATAGGGGCTTCCTCATCGGAAAGAGGTATTGCGCAGCATTGCTGGTATCCTTTTGCGCTGGCGGTCTTATTTGTATGGTCGCTGATTTCCATGACCGGAGTGAGCGAGTATCTGTATTTTTCATTTTAAGGAGTAGGAAAAGGGCATGGACGGACGGAAATTTCTCAGACGCTTCGGGATAGCGGCGGCAGCTCTGATGGCTCTGGCGGCGGGACTGGTAGCTTTGTTTGACCCGTTTTATCATTTTCACGGACCTTTGCCGGGGATGAAGGCGGTTGTGACACAGTCGGAATATCAATGTATCGGAACGATACGGAATTTTGAATATGACAGCGTTTTGCTCGGCTCGTCCACGGCGGAAAACTACAACAATCGCTGGTTTGACGAAGCATTTGGATGTACGACGGTAAAAGCGATAAAAAGTTCAGGGACGACGGCAGATTTAAAATTTTATCTGGACGAAGCATTTGCAGCCCACGACATCAAAAATATTTTTTATAGTCTGGATCTTTTTGCGCTGGACGGTGACCCACAGATAAATTTTGTGAATGATTCGATGCCGCTGTATCTGTACGATAAAAATCCTTTTAACGATGTGAAATATCTTTTTAATAAGGATGTGATATTTAAGGATATCCCGTATCTTCTGGCGATGAACCTGTCCGGAGGATATGACGAGGGGACATCGTACAACTGGTGGCAGTATAAGACGTTTTCGGAGGAGGAGACACGAAAGCACTATGACCGTTCGGAGACGGTAGAGCCGATGCAGGATGCGTCTTGCTGGAAGGAACGGGTCGACGCGAACATCCTGATCCTGGAGGAGTATGTGAACGGACATCCGGGGACGGCGTTTTATTTTTTGCTGCCCCCTTATTCACAGCTTTGGTGGGACAGCGTTTACCGCAGCGGACAGCTTGAGGAATATCTGTATGCGCGTCAGGAGGCGATGGAGACGCTGACGGCATATGAAAACGTGCGGGTCCTGGATTTCCAGACCGATGAAAGGATTATCATGGAGCTGGACAATTATATGGACCCGGTGCATTTTTCGGCGGATATCAATCACCTGATGGCGCAGGAGGCGGCGAAGGAGGATTCCGTTTATCTGGTCAAAGAAGAAGATATCGAGGAGAGGGCAGAGAGGATGAGAAAGCTGGCATTTTCTATTCAGTCTTCCGACACAGCTGCTCATAAATCTCTATATAATCGTCCTTGAAGATACTTCCTTTACGGAAGATAAACATGATTTCATGGGAGAGCTTTAAGTCCCGTAAAGGGATGACGGAAAGCTCTCCCTTTTCTTCTTCTGTCCGGATGGCGGCATGGTAGCAGAAGGAGATGCCGGCGCCGGATTTTAAAAGCGCATTGATGGCACGGATATTACCGAGTTCAATCTGTCCGGAAAAAGAATCTGTATTGAGTCCCTGCTGTAAAAGCCATTGTTCCATTATCTCGCGCGTGCCGGAACCGGATTCGCGCAGAAGGAGCGTTTCTGCCAAAAGGTCTTTGACACAGCCGTTTTTGTAAAGGGCAGCCTTTTGGGGAGCTGCGACAGCCACATAATCTTCGGTTTTATATGGGAGAAAATCATATTCATCCCTTGGAAAATCGCCTTCTACGATAGCAAAATCGATTTCGCTGGAGTCAAGACGCCGGAGCAGTTCCCGGGTATTTTCCACCTGCATGCGGATGCGGCTGTCAGGATGGGAAAGGATGAAGCTTTTTAAGTCATCCAGAAGCATGAATTCCGCAACGGTCAGTGTGGCGCCGAAGGAATAGTTCTGTGTTTTAATGCGGGTATTCAGCATACGCTGTTTCATATGCTCTTCATCGTGCTTCATGGTGAGAGCGGCGCGGCAGAGGATTTCTCCTGCTTCGGTCAGAAAGATTTTTTTGCCGGATTGTTCAAAAAGCGGCACGCCGTAAGCGTTTTCAAGGTAATGGATATGCTGGGAAACAGCGGGCTGGGTAAGACTGAGCGCATTCGCTGCTTTCGTGAAATTCATGTATTTGCAGACAGCCAGAAAAGTCTCCATTCGGAAATCCTGCATGACATTATCCTCCTGAGAAAATTTAAAATAATGTTGGAGAAAAGATATCTACGGATTGCTTCGCATTTCACGTTCCCGCAATCCGAATATTTGGGCGGGATAATAAGTCAGAAAATCACTCCCGTGCAAGCATGTCGTGTTTGATGACTTTTGTTTCTTAATATCATAACATATTTTTATTATTTTATAAATATAGATAATTTTTATTTATTTGAAAAATATGCTAATATGATAGCGTCAAGTGAGGTTAAACAGATCAAGAGTGCCGCAAGAGCGGCGGAAAGAAGGAGAAATGAATTTTTTACAAAAAAACGGAAAAGGATTGCTGTTGTGTCTTGCAATCTCAATTCCCTGTTGGTTTCTGGGAAAGCAGTTTCCTATCATCGGCGGGCCTGTATTTGCGATACTGGCAGGTATGGTCATCACCCTGTTTTTGAAGGATAAGTCGGAGTTTCAGGGAGGTATTACTTATGCTTCCAAAAAAATCCTGCAGTATGCGGTCATCCTGCTGGGGTTCGGACTGAATCTGTCGGTAGTGCTGGAAACCGGAAAGCAATCGCTTCCGATCATTATCGCGACAATAAGTACATCTCTCATCATTTCATGGGTGCTGCATAAAGCGATGAAGATTCCGACAAAAATTTCAACGCTGGTTGGTGTAGGTTCTTCCATCTGCGGCGGTTCTGCTATCGCTGCAACGGCTCCTGTCATCGATGCGGATGACGAGGAAGTGGCGCAGGCTATTTCCGTTATATTCTTCTTTAACATGGTAGCGGCGCTGATATTCCCGGCGCTCGGTACGGTACTTGGATTTTCCACGACGAGCGGTGAAGCCTTCGGTGTTTTTGCAGGAACGGCGGTCAACGATACTTCTTCGGTCACGGCGGCGGCGTCCACATGGGATTCCATGTATAATCTCGGTTCCGCAACTCTGGACAAGGCAGTAACGGTTAAGCTGACAAGAACACTCGCCATCATTCCTATTACGCTGGTACTCGCATTTATAAGGACAAAAAAGGCGGAGGAAGGTCAGCAGAAGGTAGATTTTAAAAAGATTTTCCCGTTCTTCATCATTTATTTTATCCTGGCTTCCGTAATTACGACAGTGGCGGTCAGCGTGGGGATTTCCGCTGATGTATTTACACCGTTAAAGACGCTGAGCAAATTTTTCATCGTGCTGGCAATGAGCGCCATCGGATTGAATACGAATATCGTGAAGCTGGTAAAGACCGGCGGCAAGCCGCTTTTGATGGGACTGTGCTGCTGGATAGGTATTACATCAGTGAGTCTTGTGCTTCAGTCGGTTCTTGGAATCTGGTAATGCAGCGCTCTTTTGAGCAGAAAGGGGACAGGTATGTACGATATTATCATCATCGGGGCGGGTCCGGCAGGGATCAGCGCAGGAATTTATGCGGTAAGCCGCGGTAAAAAAACGTTGATTTTAGAGCAGGCAAAGGTAGGCGGACTACTCGGGAAGGTTTCTACGGTAACGCATTATTCGGGGATCGTAGAGAAGGAAACCGGAGCATCTTTTGCGGCGCGTTTGGAAAAGCAGGCGCTGGACGCGGGAGTGGAGATACGTTTTGAAACTGTGACAGAGGTTTCCCTTTCGGGCGAAACGAAAAGGGCTGTTACAGCGCAGGGCAGCTATGAGGCGAAAAAAATCATTCTTGCGAATGGCAGCAGAGGAAGAAAGCTCGGCATTCCCGGGGAGGAAGAGCTTGCCGGAAAGGGCATGGGAATGAATGCGGCAAAGGACGGAGAAGCTTATGCCGGTAAAAACGTCTATGTTATCGGCGGCGCAGACGGCGCGGTAAAAGAAGCGCTGTATCTGTCTCAGCTGGCAAAAAAGGTGACTATAGTCCATTTTGAAGAGCGGCTTGGCTGTATCGCAGAATTTCAGAAAAAGGTAGAAAAGAGCGGCAATATCGAACTGAAGCTTGGAAGCCGGCTGCATGCGGTATACGGAACGGAGCGCGTGGAGGCACTGGAGATAGCGCGGGAGTCGGATGGAAAGATTGAGAGGATAGAGGATTCCGGCTGCGGCATCTTCGTCTATGCAGGTGTGATACCGAATACGGAGCTGTATACAGAGCTTGCGCTGGAAAGCGGCTATATTCCGGTAAATGAAAAAATGGAAACTGCGATTCCGGGCGTTTATGCGGCGGGAGATATCCGGGTAAAACAGGTGCATCAGGCTGCGACGGCAGTTTCCGACGGCGCGGTCGCGGCGATAAACGCAGCAATGTGAGACAGAAAAAGGAAAGTGTATATAAAAAAGGAGCGGCCGCTCCGGGATTGATTTCTCAATCGTCAAAGCGGCTGCTCCGTTTTGGCAAGACATCAGCAATCAGCCCTCAATGGCGATTCTGGTGTCTTTCTTTTCTACTTTTTTCGCTTCCTTTTTCAGGATATTCAGATGCAGGATACCATCCTCAAAACGGGCGGAGATATCTTCCGGCTCCACCTCTTCGCCGACATAAAATGTTCTGGAAAGGCTGCCCGCATAACGCTCCCGGCGGATATATTTTCCGGTCTCTTTGTCGGTCTCATCCTTATCAAGCCCCTTGGCGGCGCTGATGCTCAAATATCCGTTTTCAAGGGAAACGTTGACCTCGTCCTTCTTAAAGCCTGGCAGGTCGATATCGACCTCATAGGAATCATCGCTTTCTTTCACATCTGTTTTCATGAGGTTTTTGCCATGCTTGCCATAGAGCGGATTGGTTTTCCCAAAGAAAGCGCTCTCATCAGGCCATCTCATCAGATTGTCCATATCTTCAAAAATATTCTCATCCCAAAGTCTAGGCAGTAACATAAGTCATTCCTCCATTCTTTTAAAAAGTCCCTTGCGGGAAACTGCGTTTGTATTGTTATTGGACAAAGGAGGAAGTTCTATACGGAAATTCTTTTGTTCCTTTGTTCTATAAATAATATAACATCTATTATTAGCAATGTAAAGAGGTGAGTGCTAATTTTTTTGTGAAAAATCTGTGAACTTCCGCTTCAGGACATAGATAAAAGAGTGCGACATGGCGCACACTCCGCGTTGAGCGCGGTCGCATCAGCCACAATTTCGCTGCGCGCAAGTGCGTATAAAAAAACAGAGCCATAAGACGATGCTTACGACTCTGCCAAAGCTCAAAGTATTCAGTTTTTATAATCCCTTGGGATTGGGGCCAAACTCGTTGGAGCCGGGCTGGCTGTCCATGCACATCAGGACGATGAGCCATATCTGACCGATAATGGGGATAAGACCTATCAGAATCCATATCCAGCCTTTGCCGATATCATGCAGCCGGCGTACGATCAGCGCTATGGTCGGACACAGCACGGCGAGAGCATAGATGTCCGACAGCAAGGGAAAACGGATAAGCATCGCAACGATTGCGATGACTGTGCTGACGATAAAGCTGAATAAAGCGAACATCCAGTATTCTTTACGTCTTGCTCTCCCCTGAAAATTTACATAGTTCTTAAAGGCATTTACATAATACTGCATAGTGATACCTCCCACATGATTTTGATTAAAAATATCATTTATGAGGCATTTTGTCAATTGTTTTTTGAAAAACGTCATTTTTATGGTAAAAATGACGATAACTGCCGGCGGTCATGCAAGCCCGAGGACTCCGATGAGCAAAAGCCATGCCATTCCATAGTAGGTCACGACTGCGAACAGGTCGTTGACGGTCGTGATGAGAGGGCCGGATGCCACAGCCGGGTCGATATGGCATTTTTTAAAAAGGAGCGGAATGATAGTTCCGGACAGGCTTGAAAGGAACATCGCCGTGAGCAGGGCAACACCTGTGCAGAAAGATACTGCGAAGGAGAAAAGCGGCGCCTGCCCTTTTAAAAGCATCAGATACAGCCCGATAAAGAGAAAGGAGAGGCTGCCAAGGATCAGTCCGTTTAAAAAGCCAACCCGGGTTTCCTTTATGATCAGCTGCAGCTTCTGGCGGCGGCTGACAGTTTCGTCCATAAGGACGCGGATGGTCACAGCGAGAGACTGAGTCCCGACATTTCCTGCCATATCCAGTACGAGCGACTGGAAAACAATGATGATAGGAAGGCTCGCTACTACGTTTTCAAAAATGCCGACAACGCTGGAAACGACAAGGCCGAGACCAAGAAGAATGATCAGCCAGGGAAGACGCTTTGCAACACTTTTTTCAACGGGCTCATAGAGATCTTCCGCAGCGGTCAAAACAGCGGGCTCATGTCCGAGGTCAAGTTTCTTTCTGTATTCGGTATCATGTGTGGAAAAAATGGATTTGTTACGGATTAAGATTTTTGCATTCATGTTTGTTCCTCCTCTACTGGTTGTGATGTAAAGGCGGGAAAAGGGCAGAATGCGGCTGAAAAAAGACAGAAAAAAACCATTGTCATGATAACCGCATTCGCGCTTCACCCGTCCTGTGATGGTGCAGCGCAGTTTGGAGAACAGACAATGGTGTCATATATTGGTATGAAAAAAGCGGTCAGAACATGAACGGTATGCAGCCGTTTGCTTTCTGACAATATATGAAACCAGTGCCCGTACTTTGACTACAACTACTGCCGTCCATGATCTCACCTCGCTTTCAAAAGATTTCTTCGCTTTGCAGGCAAAGCATAACACAGGGAAAAAGATTTTGCAACCTGTTTTTTCGTTCTGTTTTTTGAGCTCTTTCATTCTATTTTTTGAGCGCTCCCTTTTGGATATTTTCCTGCAGGATACTGTCAGTGACCTCAAAGAGCTTTTCGGAGCCGTATCGGGTGCGCTGCTGGCGCTCATAAACCTGTTTCGCACTTACATGGTGCTCCAGCCAGTCAGAGCCGCCGTTGCTGTGATTGAGCAGGAGAGGCTGCAGATTGTCCATCGCACGGGCAAAGCGCGCCTCCGGCGTTTCACCGGCTTCAAATTCATCAAAAAGCGCAGTCAGGGAAAGCTTCTGGTCGTCAGGGAGCATGGAATATATCTTTTCTTTTGCGGCGTCTTCGCGCGCCTTCTGAGTCTTTTTGGCCTCTTCATCATAGGCATAGGTATCGCCCGCTTCTATCTCCACGACGTCATGGATGAGGCACATGAGCATGACCTTTGCAACATCTATTTTTTCATTGGAATATTCCTGCAGAAGGTATGCCATGATTGCCATATGCCACGCGTGCTCCGCGTCATTTTCATTGCGTCCGTGCCCGCTCAGATGCGTCTGGCGGAATATATTTTTTTCTTTGTCTATCTCGACGATAAATTCAAGCTGTCTGCGAAGTCTCTCGTCCATAGGGCTTCCTCCTTTTTTGACTCTGATATCATTATATTTCAGCGCCGCAAAAAAGTATACCCTCAGTTGGTAACACATACCCTCAGTCGGGGGAAAAGTTAAAAAAGGGGTTGACCCTGACGCCACGTCATAGTTTATACTCAGTTTATCCTCAGAGGACAAGGGAGGGAACGGTTATGATGACGGTCTGTGAAGCGGGCAGGATTTCGGGCGTGAGTATACGCACGCTCCATTATTATGACAGGATAGGACTTCTTCCGGCAACGGAAATCACAGAAGCCGGATATCGTCTGTATGACGAATCGGCTTTGGAGCGGCTCCAGATGATTTTGTTGTTCCGGGAGCTGGAATTTCCGCTAAAGGAAATCGGCAGGATTCTGGACAGCACGGATTTTGACAGGGACCGGGCGCTGGAACAGCAGATACAGCTTCTGGAGCTGAAAAGAGAACGGCTTGAAAATATCATCAGCCTTGCGAAAAAAATGAAAATGACAGGAGGAGAGCACATGAGCTTTCAGGAATTTGACGACGGAAAAATAAAGGAATACGAAAAGCGGGCAAAGGAGTCCTGGGGACATACGGAAGCCTATGGGGAATATGAGAAAAAAGCAAAGGGGCGCACAGTGCAGGAACAGAAAAAACTGGGAACGGAAATGATGGGTATTTTTGAAAAAATGGGACAGATACGGGAACAGGAGCCGGATTCTATAGAGGCGCTCGCTCTTGTGAAAACGCTTCAGGAGCATATTTCGGAAAACTATTATTTTTGTTCGGATGACATTCTGCTTTCTCTCGGGACAATGTATGCCGCAGGCGGGGAATTTACGGAAAATATCGACCGCGCGGGAGGAAAAGGGACGGCAGAGTTTGCTGACAGAGCCATTCGGGCATATTGCAGGAAAAAGCAGGAAGACTGCAAATAAAAGACAGGGTATCGTGAAAAGAGAAGCCTGCGGCGGAAGGGAGCGCGTCGCAGGCTTCTCTTTTTTATTCAGATAAATGCGTCAGGTCCTTGCCATTCCGTCTACGCTGAGAACAACGCCTGTGATATAAGAGGCTTCATCGGACGCCAGAAAAACAAAGGCATTTGCGATGTCCTCAGGCTGTCCAAGACGGCGCAGGGGAATCTGCCGGATCATGGGATCGATGATTTCTTTCGGAACAGCTTTCATCATGTCGGTCTCTGTGATGCCGGGGGCAACTGCGTTGACGCGGATGCCTTTGGGACCAAGCTCCCGGGCAAGGGAAACGGTGAGCCCGTTTACCGCAAATTTGGAAGCCGGATAAGCGATGCCGCTGGGCTGTCCGTAGATGCTGACCATCGAGGAGGTAGAGAGCACTACGCCGCTGCCCTGATCGATCATAAATTCACTTGCGGCTTTGGTTGCGTTGAAAACGCCTTTTACATTGAGGTCCATGACCTTATCAAAAGCTTCTTCTGTATATTCTGTAAACGGGGTACTTTCCGAAACGCCCGCGTTATTGACGAGAATGTCGATACGACCGTATCTGGATACAATATCGCCAAATGCGGCGCGTACATTTTCAAGGCTGCTCAGATCCGGACTGATTCCTTCCACAGATGCGCCCGGATGGAGCTCCTTGAGACGGTCGGCGCCTTTTTGTGCAGAATCGGGACGGCTGGCAGTGATGATAACCACAGCGCCTTCTGTTAAAAATCTGTCTGCGGTAGCAAAGCCGATTCCTCTGCTTCCACCTGTGATGACAGCAACTTTATTTTTTAATCTCATAGGAAACCTCCTTTTATTTTATTTGGTACTGTTTGTATTTATTTTAGGCGTTTTGTGAAAAAATATCTGTGACCGGGTCACTTAGCGCAGCGTTCCCCAGAAATTGATACCATCCTCTGCGAGAAGGACAGTTCCTGAAAAGCTGTTTTCGGCAGGGTCATATACGTAATCGGTCATCCGGCAGCCGGCAGTACGGATATCCCGGAGGACGATGTGCAGATTGTTCCCGGTATCAGTCCAGATATCGGCTTCCGGGACGCCCAATTGGATATGTTCATCCAGAAAGACGTAGGAATCATCTCCGGATACAGCCCGGATATAAAAATGACAGTTGTCGTCAAGCATCAGTGTCTGACCGTCCAAAGAGCCTTCGGGGACAAACATCTGAAGCTCCCATTCGTTTTCCTCCAGAAAAAGGGGCAGGGAGGAATACAGAACCATGCCGGAGGGCACTGTGTCAGGCTGAGAAGTGATTTTGGGGACAGCCGGCAGAGCAGATTCCGTAAAATTCGAGGACGGATCTTCCAAAGCGCTTTCGGATTGTTCGGAAGCAATGACAGACTCTGCCAAAGCTTCGGTTTCCGTGGAAGGGGACGGCGCAGCGCAGCCGGAAAGAAGCAGCAGGACTGAGGCGGTAATGCCTGTAAGTTGCCAGTGGTTCATAATCAAAATCTCCTTTTTGCCAGTGTAAATCAATCTGAAAAGAGGCCGGTTTTGGAATCAGGATTGAAAGGAATCACGGCCGTATTTTTCGACAAGTTCCGGATAACCTTTTTCAAGGGCGCGGGAAAACTGTCGTTTTTCCTTGTCTGCAAAGTTTACGCGCAGATACAGAAGGACGATACAGGCAGACGCGGCGAGCGCGCCCAGGAGCGGTATGACCGGAAGCCCCTGTCCGGAGTCGGATATGATGGAAAAAATCATTACGATAAGGACGCAGACTGCGAGGGTGATGGCAGCGCGGATAAATCCGGTATTTTTGTCGGCCTGTTGTTTTTTCAGGACGGCGTGCATCTGCGCGATCTGTTCGACCGTATATTTGCGTTTGCGGATATTTCTCAGAAGTATCCAGGAAAGTCCGCGGTTGTAGGGAAGCTTTGTCATAGGTATCTCCTTTTCATAAAAAAATCAGATTTGAAATTCGTTGAGGGCATTGTCGGTCATAAATCGGGTGATTATCTCGAGCATCTGCTCGGGAGGATAACTGATCGCGGCCCCCTTTCGGCTGCAGGAAAGCTGGTTGGCAGACATTTTCTGCTTAAATTCTCTGGGGGTATCGTTGGAATATTTTTTAAAGGCATTGCTCATATAGCGATAGCTGGAAAAACCGCAGTTATAACATATGTCGGTGAGGGATGTTTCTCCTTTCATCATCAGCGACTTGGCATTGAGGTATCTTGTATAGGTCAGATATTCGCTGAAAGAACGATGCAGATTATCCTGGATAAAATGGGAAAGATACGAGACTGACAGATTCAGATACTGGGACAAATCTGTGAGCGTGATCTTTTCTGCAAAATGTTCTTCGATATAACGGATGATTTCAGAAATCTGCTGGCTTCGTTTCGCGGTGGTTTTTAATTTGACGCCATACATTTCATAATAAGCGCAGTGCTTGAGGATATCATACAGCATGATGTTGATCAGGCTGCTGCATTGAATCTGATAATAAGGCTCCTGAAGGACATAGGTTTTTAACAGCTTACAGAAAGTATAAATGAACAGCTGCTGATTCTGGCTTACGATTTTGTTTTCATCAAAATGGATAAATTTCATCTGCGGAAAATATCCTTCGAAATAGTCGGAAAGGATATGCAGATGAAGAAGCGTAGAGGGCTGTTCTTCTGAAGTGATCTCATGAAGTTCGTTGCTGTTGAGCAGGATAATACTTTTTTCTGGAAATTGCATGAGATTGCCGTCAATGTTAAAAAAAGGACTGCCTTTCAAAACCAGGACCAATTCGATCTCGGGATGAAGGTGGGGAGCCTTATAGCTGATATCCGTTATGGAAAGATTCATGTTGCTGATCTGCGGATGATGGATCGTTTCTATTTCTAAATGCAAAACGGACCTCCTTTTGAAGATGACGATTAGTAAAATTGTATGAGGATAGTTTATGTTTTGCTTTATTATACAACATATTTAAAGAAAAAGCAAAAAAGTGACATAAGTAAAGCAAAAAAGGTATATCAAAAACGCTGTGAAAAGGGTATCATCAATACGATGTAAATAAAAAAAAGCACAAAGAAAAGGAAGGGAAAATGAAAAAGAAACTCAGTGCAAAACTAGGGCTGATCATAGCCCTTGTGATGACGTTTGTGAGCCTTATCGGCGCATATACGGTCATGACGAATTTTTTCTCGGTTAAAGTAACCACAACCACAACGACAACCACATCGGGCGATACGGTAAGTCTGAGAATTTACAAGCCGGACAGTGCAACAGCAGAAACAAAGGCACCTGCCGTTGTTTTCGCACATGGACTTTCCACAACAAAAGAGTGCTATACACAGTATGCAATAGAATTGTCCAGACGCGGTTATGTTGTTGTAACGCCTGATATGCTGAATCACGGCGGGTCTGACATTACACCTTTTGAAACATTTTTTATGGACCCGGGCGCAGATGGATATGGCGTTTATGCGGCAGTAAAATACATGGCAGGTCTTGATTATGTTGATACGGACCGCATTGGTCTTGCAGGACATTCCATGGGCGGAAATGCTACCAACATCAGTATTGAGCTTGATAACATGAGTGAGAATCCTCTGATCGATTCTGTATTTCTGGCATCCAGCAACCCTACCTTTAAGGATCGTGAAGGAAACTGGACAAATGTTTATGGCGACAGAAGCGTAGGTGTATTCTATTCTGATTATGACCACGTTTACTTCAGCAGCTTTGATGAAAACGGAGCGCCTGTTTCCGCGCAGGGCTTTTTGAGCAGCAATGAAGCAAAATCGTTTGTAAGCTTTGGAGCAGATCCTACAGAGTTTGAGGGAGAGAAGGTTCTTCCGGGACATACTTATACATCTGAGGATTCCATCCGTCGTATCTATGAAGCGAAAGTAATTCATCCTTATGCACAGGGTGGTGACAAAGCAATCTGTGCTGTTACAGATTTTTTCCAGGATACGCTGGAAGCTCCCAATTATATCATTGGCTCCGCTCAGATTGCAAATGCATATCAGATTTTCTCCATTCTGGGACTGTTTGGCGCACTGGCAATCGGAATCTTTGTTGTTGCAGTTTTGGTGAAGGCAAAATTCTTCAGTGAGCTTGCGGCAGAAGAAGGAAAAGCATTAAGACCGGCTCCGGATAAGACCGGAAAAATCTGGTTCTGGGGACTTACAATCCTGAACTGCGCATTTGCTTTCATCAGCATTTCTCTGATTTTTGCAAACGGGCTTGGATATTTCGTTATCCCGCAGCTCCCGCAGCAGGTTTCCAATATTTTTGCATTATGGGCTCTGGCAAACGGCCTGTTTATGCTCATTACCTCTTTTGTTTCTTATTTCCTGTATGGAAAGAAACAGGGAGCAACCTTAAAGGATTGGGGCGTTGCAATCAGCTTTAAGAAGCTTTTAAAATCAATCTTACTGGCACTGATCGCTGTAGTGAGTGTTTTAGCGGTTGTTTATCTGGCATCCTATGTGTTCCAGATGGATTTAAGAGTATATCTTTGGGGAATCAGAGATATCCCTCTTGATCATATGTATCTGTTCTTCATTTATCTGCCGTTCTACCTGCTGTTTGGTATTGCGGTAAGTATTGCGATTAATTCGGCATACTATTCAAAAATCGGGAAAGAGCCTACATGGGCAAATGATCTGTTCTTCGCCTTTATGAACTTTATTCCGGCATTTGCGATTACGGTGATTGGTTATTATCTGTTTATGAACAGCGGTGTTCAGCCGAATATCTTCGGTTCAACCTTTACCTTCACCTATATGATCAATGCGATTCCGGTATTCCCGGTTGCAGTATTGTTTATGAGAAGAATGAACAAGTACTGCAATAACCCGTATATCCCGGGTATTACGGCAGGATGCCTTATGGCATTCTTCCAGGTGGCATCTGTATTTACCTGCCATACCGTAATGTTTATGTAAAAACAGAACTTTATTACTGCCGTCAGACGAGATCTGACGGCAGTTTTTTTGTGGGTCGGATAGACCCTGTTGAGTACGTTGGAGTTTCTCAACAGAGA
>Scooby_p2__coassemble_125_pt1 | contig 81149 bp, 97 predicted proteins | sample Scooby_p2__metabat2_high_PE_043 | metagenome-assembled genome bin Scooby_p2
GTATTTTTGTTTCTGGCAGGCTTTGCGGTCGCCTGCGCGGGGCTTGTGTATGAATTGATGAAGCGGTATTTCCCGAAGCTTCCGTTTTATCTGTGGGGTGTTGGCGTATTTATGCTGACAGGAGGATATTCGGTGTTTTATCTTTTGATTCGTCCGGATCTGTACCATGTGCCGATTGCAGCGTCCTATATGTTTGCTGCTGCGGGGATATGGATGTATCTGGCAGGGCTGAACCGGAAAAAGGAGCAAAGAGGGCAGCGGCTCTTTTTGTATGCGGCGGGGTCTGTTTGCATGGCGCTGACGGCCGGCTGCCGCGCACAGTTCGTGCTGTTTGCGGCGCTTGTTCCGGTGCTCTTTTTTAAGGAGATATGCGGACTGTTCCGAAAGAAAAATGAAAAGAATTCCGGATTTGGCGCAGGAGAGCTTGCAGCGCTGGCGTTGCCGTATGTTTTTGTGGCGGCAGGGCTGATGTATTACAATGCCGTGAGGTTTGGGTCACCCTTTGATTTTGGCGCGTCCTATAGCCTGACGAGCAACGATATGACGCATCGGGGCTTTAATCTGGAACGGGTTTTATATGGACTGTGGTATTTTCTGTTTCAGCCGCCCTGGATAGCGGCAAAGTTCCCTTATCTTAACAGCGTGCTTTTGGAAAACGGATATCTTGGGAAGATGGTGACGGAGAGCAGCTTTGGCGGTGTGCTCGCATGCAGCCTGTTTTTTGTGCCGATGCTGTTTTGGGGCAGGTATGTAAAGAGCGGCGCGATGAAAAAAGAGCTCGTATGGTTTTCGGGAGTCTGCATTGGTCTGGCTGTTCTGATAGGGGCGGTGGATGCAAACGGGGCGGGAATTCTCATCCGTTATAGCTGTGATGTTTCATTTGGCTTGTTTCTTGCAGCGGTTCCGGTATTTTTGAGCGCAGCGGCGTATGTGCGGGAAAAGGGTGGATACGGCATATTTTTGGTGTGGCTGAAGGGAGCGGTGCTGTTTCAGGTCGGGTTTTTATTTCTGATACTAATCAACGGGGATGGGAGCGTCAATCTGCTGACGGGAAATCCGCAGCTGTATTATTCCATCCAGTCGGCGCTCCGGTAGTAGGGAGAAAAGAATGAGGGAACGAAAAGTATTTCTGACAAAAGAGCAGAGTATGTTTCTGAGAGGGATTGCGATACTGATGGTCATCGCATCTCACTATGCGGAGTGGTACGGAGACGTGCTGCAAAACGAGACGGTCCGGTACGGTCTGACGAGGCTTGGATGCTACGGTGTGGATATTTTCTTTCTGGTATCAGGCTACGGCCTTGTCAAAAGTGCCGGAAAAAAGCGCATCGGCGGGCGCTTTTTATGGAATCGGATAAAAAATACATATCTGCCGTATCTGCTGATAGTGGGACTGACCGAATGGTATGGAGGCGGCATATCCGGCGTAGAAGGATGGTATCATTATATAACCGGATATAACTGGTGGTTTATCCGGAATATCCTGCTGTTCTATTTGTTGTTTTTTGTGGTATACAGGCTGGCGGACAGACCGTGGGTGAGAATGTTTCTGATGTTTGCGGCAACGGCTGGATATTCTGTCTGGCTGGTATCACAGGAGAGGGCGGCGTTCTGGTACATTTCAAATCTGGCCTTTGTGGCGGGAATGCTGCTGGCACAGTATGAACGGCAGCTGCTGCGCGCAGCGTCCTTCCTGTATCCGGTGCAGCTTTTTGCGCTGGCAGCGGGGATGGTATGGGCGGTCAGAACAGGGTTTGCCGCAAGAACGCAGCTGCCGGAGCTTTCCGTAAGGCTGAGAGACGGTCTGATAGCGAACGGTATATGGACTTATCTGGCAGCGCAGTCCGGCGGGATGTTTACACATGGAGGGCGGGCACTGGGATTTCTCGGCAGCTTTTCGCTGGAATTGTATCTGAGCCACATGTTTGTGTTTTATCGGGTAGTGAACTACTTTACGGAGTGGGGTATAATCGTGCAGGGAATCGTTTCCTTCGGTCTGGCAGTGCTTATATCATGGGGCATCAACCGCTTGTTCGCCCTTTTGTGGAAAACAGCGGATGCGGTCGGCGGGAGAAAAAGATAAGCGGAGTACAGCGTGGAAAACAGAAAAGGAGAGAAAATGATGAAGCTTGGAAAAAGGGAGCGGACACAAAAAGAAGCGGGCAGAAAGAGCAGCTCTGGAAGACGTATGAGGCTGGCGGGCATATGTGCAGCGCTGTGTCTGGGCGGAACGATGTTGTCAGAAGCCCCTGTGCAGGCAGCGCCGGCAGACGGGCAGGTGCAGGCTGTTTATATTCCGATGCCGGGCTTTGTGGTGGAGCAGTGGAGCGCGCCGAAGCCGATGAAAGCGGCGAAGGATGCGGCGGTCATGGCGCTGGCAGACAACGCTTCGGCGCAGCTTGGCACGGTGATGGCAGGACAGGACGTTTTTGTATGGGGACAGACGGATACGGGCTGGTATTTTACACAGATAGGGGACGCACTTGGATATGTACGCAATGAGGTATTGAATGAAGGCCAGCCGGTTCAGCCGGTCCAGGCGGCGGGCATCGTTTTTATCGGGGATTCCCGCATGGTGACGTTAAAGGAAGCGGTGGAAAAGGAGCTGGGAGTCTGTCCGGCGGCAGTCATCGCGAAAAACGGCAGCCGTTATGAATGGTTTCATGATACGGCGATACCGCAGGCGGATAGGGTCATCGGGAATGGAAGCCGCGTTGTGATCAATATGGGTGTTAATGATTTAAACGATGCGGATAAGTATGCGCAGGACATGAATTACTGGGGCGCGGTATGGAGCGCGAGAGGGGCGCAGGTCTATTATGCTTCCGTCAACCCGGTCTGGGACAATCCGCACGGGATGACGCCTGAGCGGGTAAAACTGTTCAACGACCGCTTAAAAGGTCAGCTTATCCCGCAGATCGTATGGCTGGACAGCCACAGCTATCTGATGGGAGCGGGCGTTCATGCGTATGACGGAATCCATTATAAGGATGATACGAATCTGGTGCTGTATCAGTATTATCTGACGATGATAGGGGCTGTTTGATAGAAGAAAATAAAAAAAGATGCTGAATTTTCAAGCATCTTTTTTTAGTGGACTAGACGGGAGTCGAACCCGTGTCCAAAAGCCCATTCCCTGTCCTTCTACTATCATAGTCTGTTTATTGGCGGATGGTCTTGCTCCATCCAGTTCCCGCCTGTATCCGGGAGCAGACACCCTGATACGCTTGGTAGCTTCATCATACGCCTGCGGGAGCAAAGCTTAGCCCGCATCGTTTCTCACATAGTCGATGCCCGGGTCTTAAAGTGTGAGTGCTCTAAGTCGGACAGCTGCCATTAGGCAGCGTATGCTAAATTATCTTCAGCGTTTATATTTAGATTTGTGGTTTGACGCACCACCTGCGGATAGCTTCTCCAGCTGCAGAACCCCTGTCGAAACCTTGACTAGCCCTGATGATGGGAAAACAAATCGTTACCATCTGCTATTATGTGATATTATACGTTTAAAAAAAAGAGGTGTCAATGTCTATTTTGTGAAATGTTTCTAAAATATGCGAAATTGGGAAAAGTCGTTGCTGATATATGAAAAATCCGCTATAATGCCTTTTAGCTAATAATATCAGAAAGGTAAAATTTATGAATCAGAACAATCCAAAGACATTTATACTCCGGCTGTTTCAGGGCGCACTGATAGGTCTGGGGGCGGTGCTGCCGGGTATTTCCGGCGGTGTATTGTGTGTGATATTCGGTATCTATAAGCCTATCATGGAACTTTTGTCAGACCCGTTCCATGCGTTAAAAAAGCATCTGGGACTGTTGATACCCGTGCTCGCCGGAGGCGCGCTGGGATTTCTGGGCGTTGCAAAGCTGCTCGGCTTTTTCCTGACGAGATATGAGAATCCGTCAGTCTGTCTTTTCGTGGGACTCATTGCAGGAATGATTCCATCCCTGTTTAGAGAGGCGTCGGAGAAGGGCAGGAACAAAAAGGACTATCCGGCGATGATCATCGCGTGTGCGGTGGTATTTACTGTTCTGATCGGATTAAATGTGATTTCTGTAAGTATCGAGCCGAATCTTGGCTGGAATATTTTCAGCGGTTTTTGCGTTGCAATGAGCGTTATCGCACCGGGGATGAGCTTCTCAACGCTTTTGATGCCTCTGGGATTGTATACCCCGTTTGTGGAGGCAATAGGAAATCTGGATTTCGGAGTGCTGATACCGGCGGGAATAAGTGCGCTCGTAACGATGCTGCTGCTGGCAAAGGCAATAAATACTCTGATGGATCGTTATTATTCCATTGTATTTCATGCGATTATCGGCATTGTTATTGCGGCGACCGTGATGATAATCCCGTTTGGGAGCTTTGCAGCAAGCGTGTCGGGCTGTATTCTCAATCTGGTCTGTCTGGCAGCAGGCGTCGTTATCGCGTTGATGCTGGATAGGTTCAACAGCAGATATGCGGTGAATGAATCGTAAGAAAATGACAGAAAAGGATAGGCTTGAAATAAGTTTATCCTTTTTTTATATTTTATTTTCCGGTATTTTATTGCAATTTCTTGATAAATCATTAATATAGAGGATAGCCGGAATGGAGGATGCTATGAAAGAGAAATTTTTACGTTTTATGCAGGGACGTTACGGAGCGGACAAGCTGGGGCAGTTTTTGTCCGGCGTGAGTGTGGCGCTTCTGGTGATTTCTATTTTTGATGACACGAGGATTAGCTTTGCGGCGGCGCTGCTGATACTTATCTACAGTTATTTCCGTATTTTTTCCAGGAATATCCCCAAGAGATATGCGGAAAACCAGAAGTATCTTGCTGCAACGATGAAGCTGCGGCAGAGTTTTGCAAAGAAAAAGTCCGAGATGCAGCAGCGCAGGATATATCATATTTATAAATGTCCGGGCTGCGGGCAGAAAATGCGGATACCGAAAGGAAAAGGGAAAATAGAGGTGCGCTGCCCTAAGTGCAATACGATATTTGTAAAGAAGAGCTGAGGCGGATATGTTTGGATATGTGATCGTAAACAAGCAGGAGTTAAAATTTCGGGAATTTGACTGTTATCAGTCGTATTACTGCGGTCTGTGCCAGTGTCTGAAGGAGGAGTACGGGAGGAGAGGTCAGATGACCTTGAGTTATGATATGACCTTTGTTGTCATGCTCCTTTCGGCGCTGTATGAGGATGAGGTAAAGGAAGGAAGCTGCAAATGCATTGCCCACCCTTTTGAAGCGCATCCGACACGTCAGACGGTCTTTACGCGCTATGCGGCTGATATGAATATTCTCCTTTCCTATTATAAATGTCAGGATGACTGGGTAGATGAGCGGAGTGTGAAGGGGAAGGCTGCAGCGGGGCTTCTTCGCAAAAAATATGCCGAAGCCCGGAAGATGTATCCCGAAAAGGCAGAGCGTATCAGAGAGCTTTTGGAGCAGATACATGTATATGAAAAGGCAAAAGAGCGCAATATAGACCTTGCGAGTGGATGCTTCGGAGAGATAATGGGAGAAATTTTGGCTTACCGCAAGGACGAATGGGAAAAGCAGCTGCGACGGATGGGATTTTTCCTTGGAAAGTTTATTTATCTGATGGATGCATACGAAGACATGGAAAAAGACGCCAAAAGCGGTAATTATAACGTATTTCTTTTGCGGAAGGAAGAGATGACGGATGAGGCTGCCTTTGAAAAGGAAGCCTATGATATTTTAAAATTGATGATGGCGGAGTGCTCGCGTGTATTTGAGCAGCTTCCCATTATAGAAAATACGGAAATCCTCCGCAATATTTTATATTCCGGCGTATGGTGCCGATATGAGATGGTGCAGGAGAAGAGGAAACAGAACAATGCGTGACCCCTATCAGGTTCTGGGCGTATCGAGGGATGCGTCCGAAGAGGAAATAAAAAAAGCATACCGGAAGCTGAGCCGGATATATCATCCTGACGCCAATGTGAACAATCCGAATAAGGAACAGGCAGAGGAGAAATTTAAGGAGATACAGCAGGCATATCAGCAGATAATAAAAGAACGGGAACAGGGAATTTCAGGAAATGCCTATGACGGTCAGGGATATGGACAGGGAGCCTATGGCGGGTATGGCGGCTTTGATGATTTTTTCGGCGGCTTTGGTTTTGGCGGTTATGGACAGAGCAGCTATGGGCAGCGTGCTCAGGGCAGCGATGATGAGGAAGCTATTCATTTAAAGGCAGCTCTGAATTATATCAGCAGCGGTCATTATAAAGAGGCAGTGAACGTTCTGAATAATATGAAAGAACGGTCGGCACGTTGGTATTATTACAGCTCTGTTGCAAATCAGGGACTGGGAAACAATGCACAGGCATTGGAATATGCGAAAAAGGCAACAGAACTGGATCCTGATGACCAGGAATACGCAGGCTGGAGACAGCGCATGGAATCCGGCGGCAGCTGGTATGCGGGACGCCAGACGCAGTACGGCGGGATGCCGTCCCAGGGCAGCGGCGGTTTTTGCTGGAAGCTGTGTATGGCAAACCTCATATGCAATCTGTGCTGTGGCGGCGGTGGATTATGCTGCGGCGGAATGCCGTTGTTTTTCTGTTAAAAGGTCTGCGCTTTAAGTTCGGAAAGGAGTTTTGTATGCTGCAGTCGATGGTAGTTTATTCCAGCCGCACGGGCAATACGCAAAAGATAGCAACGCGGATTTTTGCGGCTATCCCGGGCGACTCAAAGGATATGCAGAGGATAGGGGAGTATCAGGGAAAAGATGCAGAGCTGTTTTTTGTGGGATTTTGGACCGATAAGGGGGACTGCTGTGAGCAGGCGGCAGAGCTCCTTCAGAGCCTGCATGGGAAACGTGTGGCTTTGTTTGGAACATGTGGCATGAGAACAGATGATGCTTATTATGACAATATCCGGGAAGCGGTAAGGAAATGGCTTCCGGAGGATAATATTTATCTCGGTACCTTTATGTGTCAGGGCAAGATGCCGATGCAGGTAAGGAACAGATATGAGGCCATGCTTTCCAATGGCGAAAATCCGGACTGGATGCGGGCGATGATGCGTAATTTTGATGAAGCAATGCTGCATCCCGACCGGGCGGACGAGCTGGCAGCGGAAAAATTTGCAAAAGAGGTCGTCCGAAAAGCTTTCGGCGAAAAAAGAAGTTGTTTCAGCGCGTGATTTTTTACGCGCTGTCACATTTTATACATATTTTTTTGGTATGCTCGATATATGAAATGGAAATCAGGGCCGTCTGCGCGGCAGAAAAGAGGAAGAGATGGATAGACCGAAGATTCTTGTGGTGGATGATGAGAGCAGGATGCGTAAGCTGGTCAGGGACTTTTTGCAGAGGGAAGATTTTGAAGTGCTGGAGGCCGGAGACGGAAGCGAGGCACTGGATATATTTTTTGAAAATCAGGACATTGCTCTGATAATTCTGGACGTGATGATGCCTAAAATGGACGGATGGCAGGTGTGCAGGGAAGTGCGCGCCTACTCCAAGGTGCCTATTATTATGCTGACCGCGCGCAGCGATGAAAAGGATGAGCTTCAGGGCTTTGAACTTGGGGTGGATGAGTATATTTCAAAACCATTTTCACCCAAAATCCTGGTAGCGAGAGTTGAAGCAATATTGCGCCGGACCGGAAGGAGCCTGCAGGACGGAGAGGTTTTGGAGGTCGGAGGTATCCGGCTGGATAAAGCGGCGCATATGGTGGAGATAGACGATAAAAGTATTGATTTAAGTTATAAAGAGTTTGAACTGCTGGCATATTTTATGGAAAATAAAGGAATTGCCCTTTCGCGCGAAAAAATATTGAATAATGTTTGGAATTATGATTATTTTGGGGATGCGAGAACGATAGACACCCATGTGAAAAAGCTTCGGAGCAAGCTGGGGGATAAGGGCGAGCTGATAAAGACGATATGGGGCATGGGCTATAAGCTGGAGGTATGAGCATGAAATATTCCATCCGCAGGCAGTTCGCAGGAATCTTCATCGGGCTGATGGCGGCGGCGATATTGTTTTGCTGGTTTTTGAACAGCACATTTCTGCAAAAATATTATATTTTCAATAAAAAGGCGGTGCTTTTGGAGCTTCATGGAGATTTGGCCGGGGCGAAAGAGGAGGAGCGTATTCATACGGAGGAGTTTGAGCTTTTTCTGCAGCAGAAATGTTCCAAGCATAATCTGGCACTTGTGGTTCTGGATTCTGATTCACAGGTAGTCGAGAATTCCGGGGGCGGCGTTGATTTTTTGAAGCAGCAGCTTTTGCAGCATCTGTTTGCGCTTTCAAATGAAAAGTATGAGATTATGGACCATGGAGACGGTTTTGTTATCGCGCAGGTAAAGGATACGAGAGCGCAGATGGAATATATCGAAATCTGGGGAGTTCTGCCTGGAGGATACTTTTTTATCATCCGATCTGCGCTGGAGGGAATACGCGACAGCGTTCAGATCGCGAACCGCTTTTTGGCGATAGTCGGAATTTTTGCGTCGGTAATGAGCGGTATCCTGATATGGTATGTGTCCCGCAGAATTACAACGCCGATATTGCAGCTGGCTGATATTTCCAAAAGGATGAGCCAGCTGGATTTTACCGCCAGATATGAAGGAACAAGCCGGAATGAGATAGGGTTTTTGGGAGAAAATATCAACAGGCTCTCCGCTACGCTGGAACATACGATATCCGAACTGAAAACGGCAAATAATGAGCTTACCCGCGATATCCGTAAAAAAGAAGAGGTAGATCAGATGCGTCGGGAATTTCTGGCAAATGTTTCCCATGAATTAAAAACACCGATTGCTCTCATACAGGGATATGCGGAAGGGCTTTTGGAGGATGTGAACAGCGACCCGGAAAGCAGGAAATTTTACTGTGACGTGATCGTGGATGAAGCCGGAAAGATGAACAATATGGTGAAAAAGCTTCTGACGCTGAATCAGCTGGAGTCGGGGAATGATGTCGTTTCTATGGAGCGTTTCGATATTGCAGCGCTGGTAAACAATTATCTGCAGTCGGCGGATCTTCTGGCAAAGCAAAATGACATCAGCGTCCGCATGGAGGAAATGGAGCCGGTATATGTATGGGGCGACGAGTTCAAGGTCGAGGAAGTGGTGATGAATTATTTTTCCAATGCGGTCAATCACTGCAGTGGAGATAAGGTCATCGAGGTTCGTATCCTGAAAAAAGGGCCCTGCGCGCGCATTTCGGTATTCAATACAGGAGCACCTATTCCGGAGGAATCCCTTTCACACCTGTGGGAGAAGTTTTATAAGGTGGATAAGGCGAGGACAAGGGAATATGGGGGAAGCGGAGTCGGGCTGTCTATTGTCAAGGCTATCATGGAGTCTATGAATCAGAAATACGGCGTGATCAATTATAAAAACGGTGTCGCTTTCTGGTTTGAGCTGGAGCTTGTAAAAGAGCAAATCGGGGAAGAAAAGGAAAAAACTGAAAAAAACAGTTGAAATATGCGGATTTTTAGGATACACTTGTATCGTATTGAAACCGTGATTATTTAGGAGGAAGATTTTGTATGATTTCTGCAGGTGATTTCAGAAATGGCGTTACCATTGAATTTGAGGGCAATATTTACCAGATTATTGAGTTCCAGCACGTTAAGCCCGGTAAAGGTGCAGCGTTCGTTAGAACCAAACTGAAAAATATCAAGAGCGGCGGCGTGGTGGAAAAGACTTTCCGCCCTACTGAAAAATGTCCTACCGCGCGTATCGAAAGAAGAGATATGCAGTACCTGTACAATGACGGCGACCTGTATACTTTCATGGATACAGAGACTTATGACCAGATTTCCCTGAATCAGGAGTCCATCGGTGATGCGTTAAAGTTCGTTAAGGAGAATGAGACCTGCAAGATCTGTTCCCATAACGGCAGCGTATTCGCAGTGGAGCCCCCTCTGTTCGTTGAACTGGCTATCACAGAGACAGAGCCCGGCTTTAAGGGCGATACCGCTACAGGTGCAAGCAAGCCCGCTACAGTAGAGACAGGCGCGCTGGTATACGTTCCTTTATTCGTAGAAGAAGGCGACGTTATCAAAATAGACACAAGAACAGGCGAGTACCTGTCCAGAGTATAAATTTCATCTGTTTTGGCAACACACGGCATAGTCGTTTTGGCTATGCCGTTTTTTATATGTCAGAAAAGTTTTTTCGCGGAAAGCAGAGATTACCTGGCGGCAATCGGGTCCGGTGCACGTCTTTTTACATACATTTTCGGCAAATCTAAAAAAAGTATGAAATTGCACTTTATGATTCGGGATAAGATAATCAAAGAAAAAAAGAGATAATAAGAGAAAAATAGAGATAATATAAAATATACTGCTGTGGATGATGTTGCAAGTTTGCAGCTGGGAACATAATATACATATAGTGTTTAGCACTCGAGATAAATGAGTGCTAACAGCACATACGAAAGCAAACCTATTTAATATAAGGAGGCAGTTATTATGAAGTTAGTACCCTTAGGTGACAGAGTTGTATTGAAGCAGTTAGTGGCAGAAGAGACAACCAAATCCGGCATCGTTCTTCCCGGCCAGAACAAGGAAAAACCTCAGCAGGCTGAAGTAGTTGCAGTTGGCCCCGGCGGAATGGTAGACGGAAAGGAAGTAAAGATGGAGGTTTCCGTTGGAAATCAGGTTATCTATTCCAAATATGCGGGAACAGATGTGAAGCTGGATGACGAGGAGTACATCATCGTAAAACAGTCCGATATTCTTGCAGTAATCGAAGGTTGATTCCTTCGATCTAAAGATTGAAATCAAGGCATCATTAAAGGAGGCTATTTATCATGGCAAAGGAAATCAAATATGGCGCAGAAGCGCGTGCAGCACTGGGAGCAGGTGTTGATAAGCTGGCAAATACTGTAAGAGTGACATTAGGACCCAAAGGCCGCAATGTGGCTCTGGACAAATCCTATGGCGCTCCGCTCATCACCAATGATGGTGTGACCATCGCAAAAGAGATAGAGCTTGAGGATGCGTTTGAAAACATGGGCGCACAGCTTGTAAAGGAAGTTGCGACAAAGACGAATGACGTGGCAGGTGATGGTACGACAACTGCGACTGTTCTGGCACAGGCAATGATTGGCGCGGGCATGAGCAATCTGGCAGCAGGCGCAAATCCGATCATCTTAAGAAAAGGTATGCAGAAGGCTACCGAGTGCGCGGTAGAGGCTATTGCAAAGATGAGCCAGAAGGTAAACGGCAAAAATCATATCGCAAGAGTTGCAGCTATCTCTGCGGCGAGCGATGAAGTGGGCCAGATGGTTGCAGATGCAATGGAAAAGGTTTCCAATGATGGAGTCATTACCATTGAAGAGAGCAAGACCATGAAGACAGAACTGGATCTGGTAGAAGGCATGCAGTTCGACAGAGGCTATATTTCCGCATACATGGCGACAGATATGGATAAGATGGAAGCGGTTCTGGATAATCCTTATATCCTCATTACAGACAAGAAGATTTCCAACATTCAGGAAATCCTGCCTCTGCTCGAGCAGATTGTGCAGTCCGGTGCAAAACTTCTCATTATTGCGGAAGATGTGGAAGGCGAGGCGCTGACAACTCTTATTGTCAACAAACTGCGCGGTACTTTCAATGTAGTTGCAGTCAAAGCTCCCGGATATGGCGATAGAAGAAAAGCAATGCTGGAGGATATCGCTATTTTGACAGGCGGTCAGGTTATCAGCTCCGAGCTTGGTCTGGAACTGAAAGAGACTACAATGGATATGCTTGGACGCGCAAAATCTGTTAAGGTTCAGAAAGAGAACACCATCATTGTGGACGGTGAAGGCGATAAGGATGCTATCCAGGCAAGAGTTGCACAGATTAAGAAGCAGATTGAGGAGACGACATCTGAGTTTGATAAAGAGAAACTGCAGGAGAGACTGGCAAAACTGGCTGGCGGCGTAGCAGTTATCCGTGTAGGTGCTGCAACCGAGACAGAAATGAAGGAAGCAAAGCTGCGTATGGAGGATGCTTTGGCAGCTACCCGTGCAGCAGTGGAAGAAGGCATTATCGCAGGCGGTGGTTCTGCATATATCCATGCGGCAAAAGATGTTGAAGCGCTGGCAGATGCTCTGGAAGGTGATGAGAGAACCGGTGCGAAGATAGTACTGAAAGCTCTTGAGGCTCCGTTGTATTATATCGCTGCAAATGCAGGTCTGGAAGGCAGCGTTATCATCAACAAAGTAAAAGAGTCTGCTGTAGGAGTTGGTTTTGATGCTCTTAAGGAAGAGTATGTTGATATGATAAAGGACGGCATCCTTGATCCTGCAAAGGTAACAAGGAGCGCTCTGCAGAATGCGACAAGTGTTGCAAGCACATTGCTTACAACAGAGTCTGTTGTTGTAAATATCAAAGAAGATACCCCGGCAATGCCTGCCGGCGGTGCGGGCGGCATGGGGATGATGTAAAGCCCTGTATGGACGAGGCGGCTTTCCGCAGAAAGAACATTCTGCGGAAAGCCGTTTTTTGTTTGATGGAAAAGCTGCCTTTCTGTTGGGGAAAAAACACTATTATGCGTACTGCAGAAGAAAGGAAAATGTCGCCGGCATGATTCACTGCTGGCGCTGCATCCCGAAAAGCAGGATGCTTTGTTTTTTCACACTCGCATCCGGGGAACATATTGCTGACGTTACTTTAAGCAGTAACGATGTCCTTCATTTTGTACAAGATTTTCCGGAAAAATCACTTGTATACAATTTGTAAAATGGTATAATTTATGTTAAGGATAAGCATGTGAACAAAACGGAAACGGACATGCAGGAAGCAACAGGAAAGGAGAGAACAGGACAATGTCTTACATTGATACCATCAAAGAAAAAGCGAGAGCCGATAAGAGGACGATCGTACTGCCGGAGACTAACGATAAGAGAACTCTGATAGCGGCATCCCACATCATCGAAGAGGGGATAGCCAACATTATCATGGTAGGTAACGAAGAAAAGATAATGGACGGTGCAGGATGGCTGGAAGTGGATTTGAGCGGCGTAAAGGTCGTGGATCCAAACAACTGCGATAAGCTGGATGAATATGTGGAGCTCTTATACGAGACGAGAAAACATAAGGGGATGACAAAGGAGAAAGCAAAACAGATACTTCTTTCCGATAATCTGACCTTTGGCGTTATCATGGTAAAGGCAAACGATGCGGACGGTATGGTGGCGGGTGCATGCCATGCGACAGCCGATACGCTCCGTCCTGCGCTGCAGATATTAAAGACCGCTCCCGGCGTGAAGCTGGTATCCGGTTTCTTTATTCTGGACGTTCCGAATTGCGAATATGGCGAAAACGGCACTTTCCTGTTTGCGGACTGCGGATTGAATCAGGATCCTACGGCGGAAGAGCTGGCAGCTATCGCGGATACGAGCGCGAAGAGCTTTAAGACGCTGGTAGGGGCAAAACCTATCATTGCGATGCTTTCCCATTCCACCAAAGGAAGCGCGAAACATCCGCTTGTTGATAAGGTTGTAAAAGCGGTTGAGATAGCTCATGAACAGTATCCCGGATTGACGCTGGATGGTGAGCTTCAGACAGACGCCGCTATCGTTCCTTCCGTTGCGAAGTCCAAGGCGCCCGGAAGCGAAGTGGCGGGCAAGGCGAACGTTCTTGTATTCCCGAATCTGGACTGCGGCAATATCGGTTATAAACTGGTGCAGCGTCTGGCAAAGGCGGAAGCTTATGGACCGATGCTTCAGGGTATCGCAAAACCGGTTAACGACCTGTCCAGAGGGTGTTCCTGGGAGGATATCGTAGGCGTTGTGGCACTTACGGCGGTACAGGCTCAGTTGATGTGAATAATGACAAAAAAATAGCATATTTTACAAAAAAATAATAAATTTTACCCAAAAACCTTTCGGATATCAGTTGTAAATCTGAAAGGTTTTTGTTAATATGATAAGGAGGGGTTCAAAATCACAAACGGGGGTGTGCAAAATGAAGGTTTTGGTCATTAACTGTGGAAGTTCTTCGTTGAAATTTCAGCTGATAGATGGGGATACAGAGGAATTGACAGCGAAAGGATTATGTGAGAGAATTGGGATTGCAGGCAGCCGGATAAGCTTTACCAAGGCTGGTTGTGAGAAGAAAAAGTGGGAAGCCCCTATGGCAGACCATAAGGATGCGGTCGCCCTGATGCTCAGGACACTGACAGACCCTGAGATAGGTGCGCTCAAGGATCTTTCTGAGATAGGCGCAGTCGGACATCGTGTAGTACATGGCGGCGAGCGGTTTTCAAAGGCAACTCTTATTACACCTGAGGTAAAAGAGGCCATTATGGAGTGCAGCGTGCTTGCACCTCTGCACAATCCGGCAAACCTGCAGGGAATAGAAGATTGTGAAAGACAGCTTCCGGGCGTACCGCAGGTAGCGGTATTTGATACGGCATTTCATCAGACGATGCCGGAGGAGGCATATTTATATGCGATACCATACCGGTATTACAAGCAGTATGGTATCAGAAGATACGGTTTCCATGGCACGAGCCATGACTATGTATCCCATCGGGCTGCGGATATGTTGGGAGTGCCCTATGATTCGGCAAAGCTCATTATCTGCCATCTGGGCAACGGCGCATCTGTTTCGGCTGTCAAGAATGGGAAATGCGTGGATACCTCTATGGGTCTGACTCCGTTGGAGGGGCTGCTTATGGGAACAAGAAGCGGCGATATCGATCCCGGTGCGGTGGAGATGATCGCAGGAAAGGATGGTAAGTCCATCCATGAAACAGTGAGGATTTTAAACAAGGAATCAGGTGTTCTGGGTTTATCTGATGGATTTTCATCGGATTTTAGGGATTTAGAGGATGCTTATCTGGCAGGAGACAATCCGGCGGCTACAAGGGCAATGAAAGCTTTTGTACTTAGGGTAGTCAAGTATATTGGCGCATATGCGGCGGAGATGGATGGAGCTGATGCGGTTTGTTTTACGGCGGGCATCGGAGAAAACAGCCCGGTCATCCGGGAGTTGATCTGTCAGTCGCTGGGCTATCTTGGCGCTGTGATAGACAGAGAGGCAAATCAGGTCAGAGGAAAGGAAAGAGACGTTTCCTCACCTTTGGCAACAACCAGAGTGCTTGTGATTCCGACAAATGAAGAGCTGGAGATCGCAAGAAATACGCTCGCAATCGTGAGGGTCTGATGCGATACCGGCCGTTATAAAAAGGACGGGATGAACAATGGCAGGGATTGGATTGGAAAATTTGGGAAGTTTGCATACGCTTGTATTCAGCAGCCTGGAGTTTCTGGTCCGATACCTGCCTCTTTTTTTGCTGCTTTTCTTTCTGACACCGTTAAAATACCGTAATTATGTGCTGTTTGCCTATAGTATTATTTTGTACGGGCTGGGTGAGCCAAAGTACGTTCTTGTGCTGTTGGGAATGTGTATGGTCAATTTTCTGTTCGGCAGATATCTGCAGCCGGAGCGGGTGTCGGAATACATGCAAGGACACAGGGAAGAACGGAAAAGAAAGCTGTGGCTGGGCGTCGGGGTTGCGTGTAACGCGGGGCTTTTATTGTATTTTAAGATTTCCAATGCGTTTGACGCAAATCTGCTTTTGCCAATGGGAATCAGCTTCTATACATTTAAAAGTATATCGTATCTGATCGATGTGTATCGGGAGGATTCGAAGGCGGAAACTTCATTTGCAAGGTTCGGTGCATATCTGTGCTGCTTCCCGCAGGTTGTGTCAGGACCTATCATGCGCTACGGGGATGCGGTGCGCGGATTGGAGCGTGGAAGGCTGTCGTATGCGCGTCTGGAGGACGGGCTGAGGATGCTTGTGGCAGGGCTTGCGATGAAGGTGCTTTTGGCAGACCGGCTCGGGATTTTATGGAATGATATCCAGACGATAGGATTTGAGAGTATTTCAACGCCGCTTGCATGGCTTGGAGCCTTCGGATATTCGATGCAGCTTTATTTCGATTTTGCGGGATATTCCCTGATGGCGATTGGAATCGGGGTGATGATAGGCCTTCCCCGGATAAAAAACTTTGATCAACCGTATTCAGCCCGGTCGGTGAGTGAATTTTACAGAAGATGGCATATGACGCTGGGAAGCTGGTTTCGGGATTATCTTTATATTCCGCTGGGAGGAAACAGAAAAGGCGCTGTACGGACGGTATTCAACCTGCTGTTCGTGTGGGCGGTGACGGGATTCTGGCATGGCGGCGGGCTGCATTTTGTCGTGTGGGGACTGGCGCTTGGCGTTTTGATCGTGCTCGAAAAATTTTTCCTTGGGAAATATCTGGCGAAAAGCCGGGTGCTCTCTCATTTGTATGTCCTGTTTGTGATACCGCTGACATGGGTGATATTCGCAATTCCCACGATGCGGGAAACGGGGAGCTATTTTGCGCGGCTGTTCCCGTTTTTTGGAGTCGGGGAAGCTGTTAATACGGGAGATTTCTGGAAAGAGTTTCGAGTTTTCTGGCCGGTGCTCCTGGCAGCGGGAGTATTTTGCATCCCGGCGGTCTATAAGTGGTTTGAGCACCATAGAAAGAGCAGGATTTTGACAGCAGCGCTGTTCATACTTTTCTGGGTATGCGTATATCAGATATCAAATGCGGCGAACAATCCGTTTATGTATGCGAATTTCTGATGACAGGGACAAAGTGTGAGGAAGAAAAGAGGATACAGATACGATGAAGTTATGGAAAAAATGTCCGCTCCTGGTTTTGATAGTAGTGAGCGGGCTGCTCCTTGAGATGATAGGGCTGGCAAACGGGAACGGCGTTTATGCTGATTATCGTCCTGATGGACCTGAGACGCCGGCGATGGCAGCGGTGTTTACTGCGGCAAAGGACGGAGTGTTTCCGTGGAGCAATCTGCCCGTGAAAAAAGAGAATGAAGGAGAGATCCCGGAAGATAGCGCAGAAGACGGCGGTCAGGGGATACAGCCCGGAGAGGGAGACGATCAAGAGGAAAGTGCAGATGGCGGCGAACAGAGCGGAACTGTAGTGTCCGGAAATGATGTGTCGGTATCCGGGAATGATGGCGTGAGCGATGTATCCGGGAATACGGCTGGACAGGAGCCTGCTGAAGAGGAACAGGAGACTTACAGCTTTGTGCAGGTAGATGAAAGCTATTTTGACGATGCGGCGTTTATCGGAGATTCCCGGACGCAGGGGCTTTTGGAGTACGGAGGTATTGAAGACCGGGCTGCATTTTACTGCAGGACATCTTTGACAGTGTATAACCTGTTTGAAAAGCCGAAAGCATTTATTCAGGATGGAGAGGAAAGAATTACGCTGGAGGAGGCGCTGACCCGGCATTCCTACAAGAAAATCTACCTGATGATCGGTATCAACGAGATGGGTACCGGGACTCCGGAATCATTTTTCGAGGCGTACGCACGGGCGGTCTATAAGATACGGGAGCTGCAGCCGGATGCTATTATTTTCCTGCAGAGCATCATGAGAGTAGCGGGAGATAAAAATGCCTCCGATCCTATTTTTAACAATACGAATATTAACATTCGCAATGTGATGATAGAAACGCTGGCGAACGGACGGGATATCTTTTACATTGATGTCAACGAGGCAGTGTGTGATGAAAATGGCAACCTGTACGCGGACTGGACGTTCGACCAAATCCATTTAAAGGCAAAGTATTATCAGGTATGGAAGGATTACCTTCTGCAGCACGGGATTATGAAGTGATAAACAGGAAAAATTTTTCTTGACAAATGCAGGGGTGGTCTGTATAATTTGATGAGTATGGACGAAGTCCGGTCGGATTTTGTCCTATCGTTAGGAGTATGCTATGTTAGTGAATGTGACAGATGTATTTACATCCGAAGGCAAAGTTATCAGTCGGGAGTTTCCTTTTGAACGTACGGTACTCGTACATGAGGGAACAGAGTTTCCGGTAAAGGACAGCAGCGCAGTGAGCCTGAAGCTGAGCAATACTGCACAAGGGAAAGCCCTTGCAGAGGCGTCGGTGAAGCTGGTTGTGTCTATTCCTTGTGACCGTTGCCTGAATGAAGTGGAGTATCCGATGGAACTGAATATCAGCAGAGAGGTGTGCGCCCCTGACCGGGCAGACGCTGAATCGCTGGAGGAACAGGATGCTTTTATGGAAGGTTACTCGCTGAATATAGATAGTCTGATCGATAATGAGATTACGACAAGCTGGCCTATGAAGGTGTTGTGCAGACCAGACTGCAAGGGACTGTGTCCTGTCTGCGGGAAGGATTTGAACACGGGAGCGTGCGGATGTGATACGTTTGTTCCCGATCCGAGGATGGCGGCAATTATGGATGTCTTTAACGCGAATAAGGAGGTGTAACGATGTCTATCTGTCCTAAGAATAAGTCTTCCAAGTCCAGAAGAGATAAGAGACGGGCGAATTGGAAAATGAGCGCACCCACTCTGGTGAAGTGCAGCAAATGTGGCGCACTGATGATGCCTCATAGAGTCTGCAAGGCATGTGGTTCTTACAACAAGCGCGAAATCGTTAAGGTTGAAGCGTAAATAATGCAAACCGAACTGGCTTCCGGGTTTTCCGGAGGCCTTTTTTCTTATGCAACAGTTTGACTTTTTTGGTTGATTTTAGTATAGTAAAAGATAATGTATTACAGTGTCCCTGCCCGTAAAAGACGGGGCAAAAGAGAGGAAAGGTTGGAAGCAAAATGGCTGATTTGGTTAGAGTTGCCGTGGATGCCATGGGCGGCGACAACGCTCCGGCAGAGGTGGTAAAAGGAGCAGTTGAGGCGGCTTGTGCAAGCGACCGCGTAAAGGTATGTCTTGTTGGAAGAGAAGAAGATATTAAGAAGGAACTGTCCGCATATTCTTATCCGGCAGAGAGAGTAGAGATTGTACATGCTTCAGAGGTGATAGAAACTGGTGAACCTCCCGTTATTGCAATCAGGGGGAAGAAGGATTCTTCCATCGTAAAGGGATTGAATCTCGTAAAAGCGGGAGAATGCGATGCATTCGTATCTGCGGGTTCTACAGGAGCGGTTTTGGTCGGAGGACAGGTTTTGGTAGGAAGGGCAAAAGGAGTGGAACGTCCGCCGCTTGCCCCGCTGATACCGACGCAGAAAGGATGTTCATTGCTGATAGACTGCGGCGCAAATGTGGATGCACGTCCCTCTCATCTGGTGCAGTTTGCGCGGATGGGCTCTATTTATATGGAAAATGTTGTGGGAGTCAAAAATCCGAAGGTCGCTATCGTCAATATCGGCGCTGAGGAGGAAAAGGGCAATGCTCTTGTAAAAGAGACTTATCCGCTGCTGAAGGAGTGCAGGGACATCAATTTTATCGGAAGCATCGAAGCGCGTGATATCCCGGCGGGGATGGCGGATGTTATCGTGTGCGAAGCGTTTGTAGGAAACGTGATATTGAAACTGTATGAGGGCGTGGGCGGCACGCTTATCAAAATGGTAAAACAGGGGATGATGACAAGCCTTCGTTCCAAAATAGGAGCGCTCCTTGTTAAGCCCGCTTTAAAAAAGACGCTGAAGACCTTTGATTTGGAAGAGTACGGCGGTGCGCCGCTGCTGGGATTAAAGGGGCTTGTGGTAAAAACGCACGGCAGCTCTAAAGCGGTCGAAGTAAAAAATACCATACTGCAGTGTATCACCTTTAAAGAACAGAATATTATCGGAAAGATTTCTGAAAGTATTGCGAAGGCGAAGGAAGAAGGTTGACCGGTATGGAGCTGGAAAAGTTAAAGCATATCATTGCAGAGGTGTTGAGCGTAGACCCGAGAGAAGTGACGGAGGATACCTCTTTTGTGGATGATTTGTGCGCGGATTCCCTGGATGTATATCAGATAGTCATGGGGATCGAAGAGATTTTTGATATTGAGGTGGATGCCGAAGCGGCGGCACAGATATCCACAGTTGGTGAAGCTGTGGAATTGATAAAAAATACGAGAAGCGAGTGAAAAAAATGGCTGGGGAATATACGATAGATGGGTTGGAAAAAAAGATAGGCTATCGCTTTAAGGATAAGAGTCTGTTAAAACAGGCTCTTACCCACAGCTCGTATGCGAACGAGCAGCGTATCAATAAGTTAAAGGATTACGAACGGCTGGAATTTTTAGGGGATGCTGTGCTGGAGCTGATTTCCAGCGATTTTTTATTCCATGAAAATCCCCAGATGCCGGAAGGAAAGCTCACCAAGCTGCGTTCCTCCATGGTATGTGAGCCGGCACTTGCTTATTGTGCCAGAGACCTGGAATTGGGACAGTATATGCTTTTGGGAAAGGGAGAGGAAGCGACCGGCGGCCGCATGAGGGATTCTATTACCTCAGACGGTATGGAGGCAGTGATAGGCGCTCTGTATTTGGATGGGGGTTTTTCGGCGGCTCACGATTTTATCCACAGATTTGTTCTTTCCGATCTCGAAAATAAAATTCTGTTTTATGACAGCAAGACCGTGCTTCAGGAGCTTTTACAGGCTGAAGGAGGCGGAGATTTTTCCTATGTCCTGAAAGGGGAAGAAGGGCCCGACCACGACAAGGCGTTTTGGGTGGAAGCGACGCTGAACGGCGAGACGATAGGGAGCGGAAAAGGAAGAACAAAAAAAGCGGCGGAGCAGCAGGCGGCATACGAGGCTATCTTAAAGCTCAGAGGCCGTTAAGGAGCAAAAGAAGGTATGTATTTAAAAAGCATTGAAATACACGGGTTTAAATCCTTTGCCAACAAGATACTGTTTGAATTTCACAATGGAATCACCGGGATTGTCGGACCAAACGGCAGCGGAAAGAGTAACGTGGCGGATGCGGTGCGCTGGGTGCTTGGTGAACAGCGGATAAAGCAGCTGCGCGGTGCGTCTATGCAAGATGTTATTTTTTCCGGTACCGAATTGAGAAAGCCGCTGGGCTATGCATATGTGGCAATTACGCTGGATAACAGCGACCATCAGCTTTCCATCGATTATGATGAAGTGACTGTTGCGAGGCGGCTGTACCGTTCCGGTGAGAGTGAGTATCTTATCAACGGAACGCCCTGCCGCCTGAAAGATGTGAATGAGCTTTTTTACGATACAGGTATCGGTAAAGAGGGCTATTCCATTATCGGTCAGGGGCAGATAGATAAGGTTTTGAGCGGACGTCCGGAGGAGAGGCGGGAGCTGTTTGATGAGGCGGCGGGAATCGTAAAGTTCAAGCGGCGTAAGGAAGCATCAGTTAAAAAGCTGGAAGCAGAGCAGCAAAATCTGCTGCGTGTGACGGACATACTTTCAGAGCTGGAAAAACAGGTAGAGCCGTTAGAGAAGCAGGCGGAAAAGGCACGCGTTTATCTGAAATATAAAGAAGAGCTGAAAGCACTGGATGTCAATGTGTTTTTGATGGAAAGTGAGAAGACGCGCGCGCAGTTAAAAGATACCGATGAAAAATACGGCATAGCTGTGGGCGATTTGAAAGAAACCTCCCAAAAGTATGAGGGGATAAAGGAAGAGTATGACCGTATTGCCGCAAAGATAGAGGAATTGGAAAAAAGTATGGAGGAGGACCGTGCAAAACTGACGGATACGTCTGTCATGCGCGGAAAGCTCGAGGGAGAGATAGCTGTCCTTCAGGAAAAGATACGTTCTATCCATAGCAATGAGGCGCATCTTCAAAACCGCAGGGAGACACTTACCGGGGAGATAACGGCCAGAAATCTGGACAGGGAAAAGCTGCTTTCAGAGCGCGCGGGTATCGATGCACGGCTTTTTGAGCTGTCCTCGAAACGGGACAGAGCCGCAGCTGATCTGAAAGGGGTTCAGGAACATATAGCAGAGCTGAACGCTTCGATTGAGGCGGGGAAAAACGCTATTATTTCCAACCTGAACGAACGGGCACAGATAAAGACGAGGATAGGGCGTCAGGATACGATGCTGGAACAGGCGCAGATAAGGCGGGCAGAATTGAATTCCCGGCTGCTGCGCGCAAAATCCGATGAAGTGCAGCAGGAAGAAAATCTGAAAGAGCTGCAGGATATTTTTTCGGCGGTCAGCAGCGAGATAGACGGACTGAATAATGCGCAGGCGCTGAAGGAAGAGGAGATTTCCGATATCCGGGAAAAGATGGCTCAGAAAGATAAGGAGTTGCGCGACCGACAGGTCTTGTATCATCAGGACAAGTCGAAGCTGGAGGCGGTCAGCAATCTGACCGAGCGCTATGAGGGATACGGCGGCTCTATTCGTCGCGTTATGGAGCAGAAAGAAAAAAATCCCGGTATTATCGGCGTAGTGGCAGATATCGTTAAGGTAGAAAAAAAATATGAGACCGCAATAGAGACGGCTCTTGGCGGCAGTATCCAGAATATCGTGACAGATAATGAGGAAACTGCTAAACGTATGATAGGCTTTTTAAAGCAGACGAAAGCGGGACGCGCAACATTCCTGCCGCTGAACAGTATTAAAAATGCGCAGGAATTCAGACAGAAGGACGCCTTAAAGGAACCCGGGGTACTGGGATTGGCGCATACGCTCGTGCATACGGATGAGGCATATTCCGATGTGGCGAGGTCGCTCCTTGGCAGGATAGTCGTGGTGGACCAGGTGGACAACGCGACAAGGCTCGCCCGTAAATACGGTTACAGCCTTCGTATCGTGACGCTGGAAGGAGAGTCCTTATCTCCGGGCGGTTCCATCAGCGGCGGCGCGTTTAAAAACAGCAGCAACCTTTTGGGGCGGCGCAGAGAAATGGATGAGCTGGAGCAAAAGGTCAAAAAGCATCTGGAAGCGATAGACCTTCTTTTAAATGAGATAGAGGAGACCAAAAAGAGCCGGAATGCGATGCGGATGGAGCTGGAGGAAATAAAGCGCACTCTGCAGGAGGCGTTCATCCGTCAGAACACGGCACGTTTAAATGTGCAGGCGGCGCAGGAAAAGCGCAGTCAGACCGAGGCAGGTTATACCGGTCTGAAAAAAGAAGAGGGAGAGATCGAGGAGCAGGTGCATCAGCTGAAACAGGAAAAGGTGGATACGCAAAAGGAACTGACAGCATCTGAGATTTTCGAAAAAGAGACAGAAGATAAGATAGAAGAGCTGACGAGTCTGCTGAATGAAAAGCGCAGGGAAGAATCGGCTCAGACGGCGGCACTTAACGAAAAAGAGCTGGAGGTCGAGAAGATAAGGCAGCAGTCAGGCTTTTATCAGACGAACGAAGAGAGACTGACAGGTGAGATAGAGCGCTATGAAAAAGAGCTGGAAGAAGTAGTGCAGAGTCTGACCGACGGCGTAGAGGAAGCAGCCCGGAAAGAAGATAATATTAAAGAGCTGCAGAGAACGATAGAGGCTTCCAGAATGGCACAGAGCGATGCACAGGAAAAGCTTTCGTCCGATGTAAAGCGCCGGGAAGAGCTTGCCGGAAAACAGAAAAACTTTTTTGCAGAGAGAGAAGAGCTGTCCGCGAGGATGAGCGCGCTGGATAAGGAAGTATATCGCCTGAATGCCCAGAAGGAAAAGCTGGAAGAGTCGATGGAAAACCAGATAGATTATATGTGGAACGAGTATGAAATCACTCTGCGCGATGCGGTCTTGCTGCGGAATGAAACAATGACAGACCTTGCTGTAATGAAAAAGCAGACGGCGGAGGTAAAGGATGCCATTCGCGGACTGGGCGATGTCAATGTAAACGCCATTGAGGATTACAAAAGCCTGATGGAGAGATACACGTTTTTAAAAACCCAGCATGACGACCTGGTAGAAGCTGAAAAGACGCTGGAGCGTATCATTGTGGAGCTTGATGAAGCAATGCGGCGTCAATTTAAAGAGAAATTCAGTGAAATAGGACGGGAATTTGATAAAGTATTCAAAGAACTGTTTGGAGGGGGAAAGGGCACGCTTGAGCTGATGGAGGATGAGGACATTCTGGAGGCAGGCATCCGTATCATTGCGCAGCCTCCGGGGAAAAAGCTTCAGAATATGATGCAGCTTTCCGGTGGAGAAAAGGCGCTGACTGCCATCTCTCTGCTGTTTGCCATTCAGAACTTGAAGCCTTCGCCGTTTTGTCTGCTGGACGAGATAGAAGCGGCTCTGGATGACAGCAATGTGGGACGCTATGCGAAATATCTGCATAAGCTGACGGCGCATACCCAGTTTATCGTCATCACGCACAGAAGAGGGACGATGGAAGCGGCGGACAGGCTTTACGGTATAACAATGCAGGAAAAGGGCGTGTCTACGCTGGTCAGCGTAAATCTTATCGATAAGGATCTGACGGATTAAAAGGAGAAATTGCATGAGCGAAGGGAAAAAGGGATTTTTTGCCCGATTAAAAGAAGGGCTGACAAAGACCAGAAATAATATCGTGCGTGGGATAGATTCCATTTTTTCGGGATATTCCGCAATTGACGAAGAGTTTTATGAGGAGCTGGAAGAAACGCTCATCATGGGCGACCTGGGCGTGCGCGCCACGCAGGAGATACTGGACAGGCTGAGAGAGCAGGTAGATGAACAGGGGATCTGCGAGCCGGAGGACTGCCGTCAGATACTGATAGACAGTATTCGGGAGCAGATGCATGTGGGCGAAACGGCTTATGAATTTGAAACTCAGCAGTCCGTGGTGATGGTGATAGGCGTAAACGGCGTAGGAAAAACGACTTCTATCGGAAAGCTGGCTTCCAAATTGAAAGGCGACGGTAAAAAGGTGCTGATAGCGGCAGCGGATACGTTCCGTGCGGCGGCAGGCGACCAGCTGGCGGAATGGGCTCATCGTGCGGGCGTGGACATGATAGGCGGAGCGGAGGGCTCCGACCCGGCAAGCGTTATTTATGATGCTGTAAACGCGGCGAAGGCGCGTCATGTGGACGTGCTCCTGTGCGATACGGCGGGGCGGCTTCACAATAAGAAGAATCTGATGGAAGAATTAAGAAAGATGAACCGCATCATCGAGCGGGAATTCCCGAACGCACACAGGGAAAACCTGGTCGTGCTGGATGGAACGACCGGACAGAATGCGCTCGTACAGGCGCGGGAGTTTGCGCAGGTAACGGACCTGACAGGTATCATCCTGACAAAAATGGACGGGACGGCAAAGGGCGGCATCGCAGTGGCGATCCAGTCGGAACTGCATGTTCCGGTCAAATATATCGGCGTTGGAGAGAAAATAGAGGACCTGCAGAAATTCGACCCGGATGAATTTGTAAACGCACTGTTTGACGTGCAGAAAGAGGAGTAACGATGGAAGAAATGCTCACGCTTGAAAAATTTGAAGAGGCCTCGGAGGTCGTCAAAAGAGTAACGCTGGAAACAAAACTGATATACAGCGATTATTTCAGTGAAAGAACCGGCGCAAAGGTATATATTAAACCTGAGAATATGCAGTTTACCGGCGCTTACAAGGTGCGCGGCGCTTACTATAAAATGAGTACTCTGAGCGAAGAAGAAAGAAGCCGGGGGGTGATAGCAGCTTCGGCGGGTAACCATGCGCAGGGCGTTGCCTATGCCGCAAAATGTTATGGCGTAAAAGCGACTATCGTAATGCCGACCACGACACCGCTGATAAAAGTAAACCGCACAAAAGGATATGGTGCGGAGGTAGTTCTTTACGGAGATGTCTATGATGAGGCGTGCGCGAAGGCATATGAGCTGGCGGAAGAACACGGTTATACGTTTGTGCATCCTTTTGATGACCTGGCAGTTGCGACAGGACAGGGAACCATCGCGATGGAAATCATTAAGGAGCTGCCGCTTGTGGATTATATCCTCGTGCCCATCGGAGGAGGCGGTCTGGCAACGGGCGTTTCAACTCTTGCGAAGATGCTGAACCCCAAGATAAAGGTGATAGGTGTGGAGCCGGCCAATGCAAACTGCATGCAGGAGTCTTTGAAAAGCGGAAAAGTCACAACGCTTCCGAGCGTAAGCACTATTGCGGATGGTACTGCAGTCAAGACACCGGGCGGAAAAATATTCCCTTATATCCAGCAGAATATCGATGAGATCATTACGGTAGAGGATGCAGAGCTGGTAGTTGCCTTTCTGGATATGGTCGAAAATCATAAAATGGTCGTGGAAAATTCGGGTCTTCTTACCATCGCGGCGTTAAAGCATCTGGACCTGAAGGGAAAACGCGTCGTTTCTATTTTGAGCGGCGGAAACATGGATGTGATAACGATGTCTTCCGTAGTACAGCAGGGGCTGATACTGCGCGACCGTATCTTTACGGTTTCTGTTCTGTTGCCGGATAAGCCCGGCGAGCTGAGCAAAGTGGCAGGCGTTGTGGCAAGGGAACATGGTAATGTGATCAAGCTTTCCCATAACCAGTTTGTTTCCATTAACAGAAGTGCAGCGGTTGAACTGCGTATTACGCTGGAAACATTTGGTACGGCTCATAAGGAGGAAATCATCCGGGCGCTGGAACAGGAAGGATATCAGCCGAAAGTAGTTCAGACGAATATGTAATTGCGCTGCCGGCAGGTATGAAGGCGCCGAAGAATGACCTGTTTCACGGGGCTGTTGAAAGGAGAGGGTTAGTGTGAAAAATAAGCCTGATGGCTTATTTTTCACACGGCTATTTGTGCCGGAGCGTCACAAATAGCCCTGATGGCAGAAGAGAAATCGCCTTCGCGATTTCTCTTCGCCGCTGTCGCTTACGCTCCGGAATGGAGGTTAGCATGCTTGAGTTTAGATATGATACACAGCTTTTGATAGAAGGCCAAAATCTGGATGAAGATGACATCAGCGAATATTTTACAGAGCACTTTAAAGGAGATTGTCTGTTGGCAGTAGGCGATGACGAACTGATTAAAATCCATTTTCATACAAATGAGCCGTGGCAGGTGCTTGAATATTGCGCGACGCTGGGCGAGATATATGATATCGTGATCGAGGATATGGACCGACAGGCAAGAGGACTGAAAGGATAAATGAGAGGAAGAGAGCAGATGCTGGAGAAGGGTCTGCTCTTTTACAAAAGGGGACGAAAGGGGACAAAACCGATGGAAAATAAAAGAGGCAGGAAGATTATTTGTATCGATATTGGAGGCACAGCGATAAAATCCGGAATCATGGATGAAAACAGGAATTTTTTAAGAACGGATGTTATGGATACGCCCAGAGGCGGAGATGGCATTATGGATGCGGTGTTGGGACGGATTTCGGAGTATTTTGGCATAGCTGTGAATCCGGAGTCAGTGTGTGTGTCCAGCGCAGGGATTATTGATTCGGATAGAGGAATTGTTGCTGAAGCAAATGAAAGTCTGATTCCCGGATATACAGGAATGGATATTGCGGGAAAGGTACGGGAACGGTTTCGGATTCCCTGTTATGTGGAAAATGATGTAAACTGTGCGGCTATGGCGGAAGCTTATCAGGGCGTAGGGAAGGGCTTTTCCTCCATGTTGATGCTGACGATCGGGACTGGAATCGGCGGAGCTTTTTTGGAAAAAGGAAAGCTGTTAAAGGGGCATACCTACAGTGCATGTGAAGTAGGGTATATGCATATGGATGGAAGCTCTTTTGAAGAGCTGGCAGCAACTTCTGTTCTGGTAAAGCGGACGGCAAAGCGTTTGTCGAAAAACTGCCTTGAGATTTCCGGAAAATGGATTTTTGAACAGGCGCAAAGCGGAAATGAGGTATGCATTGAGGAAATTGACAGAATGTGCGATCTTTTGGCAAAGGGAATTGCAAATCTGTGCTATGTTCTCAATCCGGAAATTGTGGTAATCGGCGGGGGGATTTCCGCACAGGAGGACTATCTGAGGCCTAGGATAGAGAACGGGCTGGAACGTTATCTTATTCCGGAGATCAGAAAGAAGACAAAGCTTGGGTTTGCGAAGTTTGGAAATCATGCGGGAATGCTGGGGGCCTGCTGCGCGGCGGGGGTTTTTGAAAAACTCTGAAAGAAAGATGACTGAGGATATAAGGGGTATATTTGAATGGAAAGTGTAAAGCATACGATGATGACAGAATATGAAAATATGACATCCGTAGAGCAGAGTATTGCTGACTTTTTCATTAATAATGAAGCTAAAATTGATTTTTCGGCCAGAAATATCAGCAGAATTCTGTATATTTCAAATGCAAGTTTATCGAGATTTGCAAAGAAATGTGGTTATAAAGGATATAGAGAACTGATCTATGATTATGAAAAAGAACTACAGGAGCAGATGAATGAGGACAGTATCAGTGAGCTGGCAAAAAAAGTGAAATATACTTATAGTAGCTTGCTAGAAGAAGTATTTTGTTTGCTGGATGAAGAAAAAGTTCGACAGGTTGCCGAAATGCTGTCGGAACATAAAAGAGTTCTTATCTGTGGGATTGGAAGTTCGGGATATGCGGCTAAGGAAATGGCATTTCGTATGATGCGGCTCGGTCTGGAGATACAGGCAGTGACAGACTCTCAGGTTATTCAGATGGCAGCAGCAGTTGCCGGCGAAGATTGTCTTATGATTGCGATTTCCCTAAGTGGTACAACACAGATTATTATGGATTCAGTTCATATGGCTAAAAGCAGAGGGGCTGGAGTTGTATTAATTACGGCGAACAAAGAAGTAAATGTGGACTGTGATGTAATACTATATACAGCCATGTCGCATAATTTGGATAGAGGAACAGTGATTTCACCACAGTTCCCGATTCTTGTACTAGCGGATATTTTTTATGCTTATTACTTTAGAAATGATACAAAAATGAAAAGTCAGGTGTATCAGATGACGCTTGCCACTCTAAAGAAAAAAATGGGGAAGTAAGTGTATGAAGTATTGTTTGTGAAATTATTTTCATAAGTTTTGTTAAAATAGCCTTTTTTGGGATAGTATTTCCTGAAAAGGGCTGTTTTATTGCACAAATAAAGAAGCCCTGATATAATGCCAATATCAAAGAAATGGTAAAAACTGATAAGCCGCCAGAGGCTTAGAGAAAAATTATCATGAAAAATTATCAGGAGGGTTCAAGATGAAAAGAAGTACAGTGGTAAAGGTATTATCTCTTGCATTATCGGGATGTATGATGCTGGGAATGGTTGCATGCGGTTCCGACGGGGGAAAAGAAAGTTATGCAGAGCAGGAAGTGAGTGATAATAAGAACGCAGCAAAATCATTAGAAGATTATGAAAAGGCAGAAGCATTTAATTACTATTCAATTGCAGCCGGAATTTCAGATGAGGAATTTAATGAATTGGGTATTGCTAAGGCAATTGAAGAGTATACAGGATATGATGTGACTTATACACAGGCACCGGCTGATGCAGCCGATAGGCAAACCGCAGTAACCAATATTTTCATGTTAAAACAGGATTATCAGGGAGTTAAGGTTTCTAAGGAGGAGTTTTATACATTACTTGCGTCTGGAGCGTTGAGACCGATTACAGAATATGTTAATGCATCTACAAATTTAAAAGAACAGATTTCAGAATTAGGTTGGTCTACAGCTTCTAAGGATGGAGAAATTTATGGGGTACCTCAGAAAGATGCAATGGCATTAAATGAGACGGCCATTTGTTTCAGAGAGGATTGGTTGTTGGATTATAATAAGGAAAATCCTGAAAATGAAATTCCAGTTCCATCAGAAGAAAATGGTTATTCAATGACGGTTTCGGATTTTAAAAATATGTTGACATATTTTAAAGAAAAAGTGCCACAGGGCGGCTATCCGATGACAGTTGATGTGAATAATGTATATATGGAAAATATACTTCCGGCGTTTGGTATATATCAAGAGTGGGCGGATGTAAGTGGAACATTGACATATATCGTAGATCAACCTGGATTTGAAGATTATATGAAATATATGGAAGATTTGTATGATAGCGGCTTGATTTATTATCAGGCAACAAGTGAGGATAAGGGCGCAGTAAAAGCTTTGCAGGAGAGGACAACCGGTGCAGGAAAGATTGCACACTGGAATGCTTATGCGGTAGAAACAGCGTTGGCTACAGAAGAGGATCCCTCTAATATAACTGATGATTCAATCGGATATATATCAGCGCTTGTGCCGGATGATTGCAAAGGTGATGCGGAAGCAGTCAGGGTATTTTCTAAAGCGGCATATTCGTATTATACAGTTTTTCCTGTATATGCATCAAACGAACAGGTGGCAGCAGTTGTAGACTGGATTGATAAAAAATTGGATGAAACCTTTTTTGTGGAGCTTACATTAGGAAAAGAAGGAGAAACATATCAGGTTACAGATGGGGAATACTATCCGATTTTACCGGCATTTAATGACAAACAAGGATATTCTGATAAGTTTATGGATGGAACAAGGGAAAAAGATTATAGCAAATATTGGTTATGCAGAACAAGAAAAACCGCAGCGCAGGGAAAAATGTTTTCTAGAGCAAATTACAATGTTGATAAAACCGGTATTCAGAATCCTATTGTATTAATGCCTCCGACGGATGCTTATGATAATTATTATACAGCGGCAAATTTAGAAGTCAAAAATTTGTTGGTTCTTTCGATGTTTCAGGAGGGGGTTTCAACAACAGTAGAAGAGCTTCATGATAAATTTGCAGAGTATGAGGGTGAAGCGATTATAGAGGCGGTAAATAAATGGTATGGTACATGGGAGTCGAAAGAAAGTTTTAATGCAGTAAAGCCTCGATGATTTAGAAACAGAATGAAGCTGCTATGGAAATAATTCTGACAATGCGCAGCATGTATTTTCCATAGTAGCTTCGTCAATGTTTATGGAATGGAGATTAGAATGAAAAAGGACAGAAGGATAAAGAATTTTGGGAATGCCACAAAAAAATATGGGAATTTATTTATTTTTTATATCCCGGCGGTAGTGCTGGCACTCGTATTTTCGTATTTGCCGATGTCTGGATTGATTATGGCTTTTAAGGAAAATCCCAATTTGTTAGGTGCAGCATCACCTGTCGAAAGTATTTTGCAGGCAGAATGGGTTGGGTTTGAGAATTTTATAAAAATTTTTTCTAAAAAAGAATTTTTAAATGCCCTTCGAAATACACTGGTGATCAGTATATTAAAAATTGTAATTGTATTTCCGCTACCAATTGCATTGGCAGTGATTTTAAATGAAATGCGTGGAAAATTTTTGAAAAAATCCCTGCAGATAGTTATGTATTTGCCATATTTTTTATCCTGGGCTACAATTGGAGGGATTTTTTTAACAATTTTAAATAAAGATACAGGATTGGTAAATAATATTCTGGCTTTTTTAGGACATGAAAGAATTGCATTTGCAACGGATAATAATACATTCCGATTCGTTTTAATTTTAACAAATGCGTGGAAAGATATTGGATGGAGTACAATTGCTTATCTGGCAGCAATTACTGCGCTGGATAGAAATCAGGTAGAGGCAGCTAAAATTGATGGGGCTTCAAAATGGCAGCAGATTTGGTACATTACATTGCCGGGAATTATGCCGGTGATTGTTTCTATGCTGATTATAAGGCTTGGATATATTATGAATGCAGGGTTTGAGCAAGTGTATGTTTTCTATTCTCCATATATTCAGGAATCTGGAGATATCTTAGGAACATATACATATAGACTTGTAAGGGAAGCATCGTTGATGCCTCAATATGCATTATCAGCAGCAGCAGATTTTTTTAATTCAGCAGTGGGGCTTTTAATGGTATTAACAGGAAATTTTGTTTCAAAAAAAATGTTGGGTAAATCAATATGGTAGGAGGTGGTATGGTGAAAGAACATATTGATACAAATCATGGATTTATGAGAACTTCACAATTATTTTGTTTAATTTTACAATTGCTTATTTTGATGACAGAAGTAGTAGATAATAAATATACAATAGAATGGCATGGAATATTTAGGATTATATTCATTATATGTTTGCTCTTTATGGCAGGAGAAACTGTTTACAGAATTACATTATTTAAAAATGTCAAAGAATATATAAAATTTAATCGAGCAGAATGTATATGGATTATTGTATCCTGCGTTGTAGTGCCAATGGCACTGATAAGCGGAAATGATATGATAATGCTTTGGATATGCCTTTTGAAGATGCCTAATATTTTAGGCAGATTTAAAGATGAAAACGTATTTCAAATTATTGTCAAAATCATTGCAGTTATGTTGATTATATTTTTTGTTGTACCGTTTTTAAATGTAATTGCTAAAGCAATTTCGTCTCCGGCATCTGTAGTGAGTATTTTGCCGAAGGATATTGATTGGTTTGCAATGGATTATGTTCTTTCGGACAAAGCATTTTTAAAATCTTTTGGAAATTCGATTTTTGTTACAATAGTTGGAACACTGCTTTCAGTTGTTTCGATGGCCATGGCGGCCTATCCGCTTTCAAAACCATATATGCCACTTAGAAAAACAATGATGGTATTTTTTCTGATCGTAATGCTGTTTTCGGGTGGAATAGCGCCGCATATTCTGGTTATGAATGCCTTGGGTTTGATAGACACAATATGGGCATTGATTTTGCCATCAATTGTAATGGTTTACTATATGCTTTTACTAAAAGGATTTTTTGAAGGGGTTCCGGAGGAGTTGGAAGAGTCGGCAAAATTGGATGGGGCAAAGAATATGGATATATTTTTTAAAATATATATGCCTATGTCTGCGCCAATGGTAGCAACGGTTGGATTTTTTACGGCAATTAGCTATTGGAATAATATTAATAATTCTATTTTATATATTACTTCAAATAAAGCGATTTATCCGGTTCCAATGTATATTAAAAATTTTATGGGATTGAATCCAATGGAAGTTGCTATGAATAATCCGAAGCTACTTAGTTATTGGGATGGGATTGAGATGAGTTATATTCTCATGTCAATTGTGCCGATTGCGTGTATTTATCCTTTTGTTTTTAAGTATTTAAAAAATGATATATCTGCAGGAGCTGTAAAAGGATAATAAATAAAATTTATAATAAGAATGAGGTGGATATTAAATGAATTATGATGTTGCAATAATCGGAGGAAGTTTAGGCGGTGTACAGGCGGCAATTAGTGCAGCCTCTATGGGAAAAAGAGTTTTTATGTGTGAAGAAAGTCAGTGGATTGGAGGGCAACTAACATCTCAAGCAGTACCCCCGGATGAACACCCATGGATTGAAGAATTTGGAGCAACAAAGAGATACATGGAGTATCGGAACAAGGTTCGGAACTATTATCGGAACTTACCGGAAATTATAGATGACATTAAAGAGAAAGAGCGGTTTTGCCCTGGGAATTCATGGGTTTCAAGGATTGCTCATGAACCCAAAGTTGCATTGAATATTTTGTTGGAAGAAATACAGCCATATTTAGACAAAGGTTTATTGACAGTTTCGTATCTTACGAAAGCAATCGGGGCATGTGTTGAAAATGATACAATTGTTTCGGTATTATTGTATAATAAAAAGACAGGGAAAAAAGAGGAGGTAAAAGCAGATTTTTTCCTTGATGCTACAGATTGTGGAGATTTATTGCCATTAGTGGGAGCTGAATATGTGGTTGGAGCTGAATCACAAAATATGACGGGAGAACGTCATGCCCTGCTAAAAGAAGAACCGCAGGATATGCAGCCAATTACCTGGGTGGCTGCTTTAGAATTGGATCCGGAAAGAGAATATAAAATAGAAAAACCGGAATGTTATGATTTTTTTGTGCAGTTGGGAGTTCCTTATGATGATAACAAATTATTCAGTTGGTATGGACCAGATGCATTAACGCAGAAAAAAGTTTTATTCTCTATGTTTGATGGAGAAATTGGAGATCGACAGGGATTGTGGAGTTATCGTAGAATTATTGATTCGAAAAATTATAAAGAATCAAAGAAAGAAGTTACATTATTAAACTGGCCACAGAATGATTTTGCATTAGGTAATATTTATGAAACAGATGATGCTGACAAAAATCTATATATGGCGCGTCAGCAGACATTATCATTTATATATTGGCTTCAGAATGAAGCACCAAGGCCAGATGGAGGAAAAGGATATGCAGTTGGTTTAAGGCCGGATATTATGGGGACAGAAGATGGATTGGCTATGGCTCCTTATATCAGGGAATCCAGAAGGATAAAAGCAGTTAAAACAATCTGTGAACAGGATGTTAGTAAAGAACAAAATCAATATCCGCGTAGGGTAGAAGATTCTGTAGGAGTGGGACATTATGCAATTGATATACATATGACAACTGTATCACACAGATTTTTCTATGCTCCGACATGGCCTTTCGAAATACCATTATCAGCAATGATACCAGTAAGAATTAAAAATTTAATTCCCTCATGTAAAAATATAGGTGCAACACATTTGACAAGTGGATGTTATAGGCTTCATCCAGTTGAATGGAATGTGGGAGAGGTTGCAGGATACTTGGCGGCTTACTGTATTGATAAAGAAGTATGGCCAATAGAAGTACTAAATAATAAATTGAAAGATTTTCAAGAAATGATTCAGAAGAAGGGAGTAGAATTGCATTGGGATTTTTCAAAAATGAAATTTGTATAAGAATATTTTTTAAAAATATAAAATGTTGAAAAAGCACAATAGCATGAAAAAGGTGATAAAATGAAAACCAAAATAGTATTACTTCCATTAGATGAACGCCCATGTAATTATGATTTTCCAGCGGAACTTTTTTCGCATCAAGATTTGGAAATTGTGCGCCCGAAAGAACTAGGATTTAAGAAAATCCCTGCAGATCGAAAAAAGATCAGTGATTTTTTGATAAGAGAATGCGCAGATGCGGATGGGGTGGTACTTTCGGCTGATATGTTACTGTATGGAGGACTGGTGCCCTCCAGAATTCATCATGATACAGAGGAAAATCTTGAAAACTGGTTGAAGGTGTTGGAGAGTATTCGAGAAGAAAATCCAAAGCTTCTTGTTTATGTATTTCAGGTAATCATGCGCTGTCCAAGTTATTCAAGCAGTGATGAAGAACCTGATTATTATGGATTTTGCGGCGAACAGATTCATAAAACTGGAGAAATAGTACATAAGAGCCGTTTGGGGATTTCAAGTTGTTTGGGAATACCAGAGTCCATGCCGCAGGTGCCGGCAATGGCACTAGATGATTATGTTTCGCGAAGGCAGATTAATAGAAGGATGAATGAAAGGGTATTGGATTATGTAGAAAATGGGAAAATTGATTTTCTGGTAATTCCACAGGATGATTCTGCGATGTATGGATACGCAGCCATGGATCAGGAAGCTGTTTATGGAGAAATTTTAAGGAGAGGGCTGTCAGATAGAGTTATAATGTATCCGGGGGCGGATGAAGTTGGCATGACACTCATATCCAGAATGCTGAATCAGATTCATGAAAAGAAGCCTAAAATATATGTGAAGTATGCCAGTGAAAAATCGAAATATATGGTACCTTTATATGAGGGAAATTCTTTATCGGCGACAGTGAAATCACATATTATGGCAGTTGGTGGACAATTGACGGAAAACTGGGAAAATGCAGATTTGATCGTGGCATTAACAGCTCCGGCTGATCATATGCAGGAGGCGGTAAACCAGCCAAGTAGATTGCCTGAGTATAGGGCAGAGCGTAATTTGTCAGAGTTGATTGATTTTTTGGAGGAGCGCTTATATGAAGGAAAAATCATAACTGTGGCGGATAATGCCTATGCAAATGGAGGAGAGCTTGAATTTTTTAGAATGTTGAATCATAGTAAATTGTTGCTTCGCTTGGATGGTTATGCAGGATGGAATACTTCTGCTAATACGCTTGGGACGGCGCTTGCGGAGGGAATAGACGCTTTGCTATATAAAAAAGGAAGAGCGCATCAGGATTTTTTGGTTAAACGTTATTTGGAGGATGTTGGATATTGCAGTATGGTGAGGGCATCCGTTGCAGGGCGAATAAAAGGGACAGCCTGGGATTACTTTGATGTGCAGGAGCAGAGAGGGGCTGTGGCAGAAATGGTGGCAGAAGGACTCCGATGCTTTATAAAGGAAGAATGCGCGTCTATTGCAGAAAAGATATGGCTGGATGATGTTTATATGCCGTGGAAGAGGATGTTTGAAACAGGATTTCGGGCTGGCATAAAGGAGGACGGGAATGACGAAAGCGGAATTGCTGGATAAATTGACAGGAGGGCTGATCGTTTCATGTCAGGCGCTGAAGGATGAGCCGCTGTATGGTGCGGAGCTGATGGCGCGTATGGCGGTCGCGGCAAAAGAGGGCGGCGCTGTTGGGATACGGGCTAACTATCCGGCGGATGTGGATGCGATAAAAAAGGCTTCCGGATTACCGGTCATAGGACTTTATAAAGCTGATTATCCGGATTCAGAGGTTTATATCACTCCGACTATGAAGGAATTGGATGCGCTGATGGAGGCAAATCCGGATATAGTGGCGATGGATGCGACGAAACGGCTCCGCCCTGATAAGGTATCTCTGGAAAGCTTTTTCGCAGAGGCAAAGAAAAAGTATCCTGATATGCTGTTTATGGCGGATTGTTCGACCTTTGAGGAGGCAAAAAGGGCGCAGGAGCTCGGCTTCGATATTGCAGGGACGACGCTGTGCGGTTATACGGAAGAGACCAGAGGAACGGAACTCCCAAATTTTGAAATGCTGCATCGGATGACAACGGAACTTGAAATACCGGTCATTGCAGAGGGGGGAATATGGGAACCTGAACAGCTGGAACGTGTCTTTAGAGAAAAGATATTTGCTGCGGTGATAGGTACAGCAATCACACGCCCGCGGGAAATTACCCGCAGATTTGTAAAAAGTATTCAGCACGAGAAACGATGAGAATAGAAATATCACCTCAGAATATGAAATTGTTAGGTCGGACCTTTTTTAGGGACGGCCTAACTTATTTAAGTTATTCCGGCAGCAGCGTGGAATTTGAATTTACGGGAAAAAAGCTTGGGGCATGGATCGTTTCGGAATATGTTTTTTCGGAAGAAGAATGCTGGATAGGGTTGCTGGTAGACGGAGTCTTCGAAAAACGGATTTGCCTGAAAGAAGGGAAGCGCTATTATTCCCTGATGGAAGAAAATAAAACTCAAAAAAGGCGAATCTGTCTGATGAAGCTTACGGAAGTACAGTATGCCTCCTGCGCGTTGGAGGCACTGGAAACAGAAGAGGGGGCACTGTGCATACCCGTTTCTGAAAAAAGGGAAAGAATCGTATTTCTTGGAGATTCTATCACTTGCGGATTTGGCGTGGAGGGAGATGCTGAGGCTCCGTTTTCCACAAAGGATGAAAATGTGCTCCTTTCTTATGGAATGTTATGTGCTGAAAAGCTTTTTATGGAGCCGGAGCTGGTTTGCTTCAGCGGGATAGGGCTTGTGTCAAGATATGTGGAGCCGGAAGAGGAGGAGCCGCGACAGGATGTCCTGATAGAGCATCTATATCAGGTATCGGACTGGTATCTGACACGACGAAAAGGATGGGAGCGGGACGAAAGATGGAAGTTTGAAGAGCATCCTGCGAAAATCGTCGTGATAAATCTGGGGACAAACGACGCATCATGGACAAGGCGGAAACCGGAACGGGAAAAATATTTTCAGGAAAGATATATATGTTTTTTGCAAACGGTCAGGGAGATCCATCAAAAGGCGAAACTGATATGTGTGCTGGGTGCGGTAGATGACAGCCTCTGTAGTGCGATGGAAAGAGCGGTCAAACAGTACAGGGCGCAGACGGGTGACAGGGAGGTTTTTGCACTCCGTCAGGAAAAGCAGGGTGCGGATGAAAAAACAGGGTCACAGGGACATCCAAACAGAGAGAGGCATGAAAAAATGGCGGAGCAGCTGACAGCGTTTATAAAGGAGTTGGGATAAATATTTTTTTGGTGTCAAGAAAAAATACTTGACACCCACCCTTATATCGTGTATGATACCAAAAGTGAGGGTCAGATATGGAAAAAATCGTTGAACAGGGTTTGTTATATGACTTTTACGGAGAGCTGCTGACAGAGCACCAGCGCAGAATATACGAGGACGTGGTATTAAATGATATGTCTTTGAGTGAGATAGCGCAGGAGCAGGGAATCAGCAGGCAGGGAGTACACGATCTGGTACGCCGCTGTGACAGGGCGCTTCAGGGTTATGAAGAAAGACTTCATTTGATAGAACGCTTTTTAAAGGTCAAAGAGACGGTGGGACAGATTGAGAAAATCAGCTCCGAGGAACAGGTCAAAAGGCTGGCAGCACAGATTTTAGAAGAGCTGTAAAGCTGCATGGAGGATTGAAATGGCATTTGAGAGCTTAACCGATAAACTTCAGAATGTGTTCAAGAACCTGCGCAGCAAGGGACGGCTGACAGAAGCGGATGTAAAGGTTGCCTTGAAAGAGGTGAAAATGGCGCTTCTGGAAGCAGATGTGAACTTTAAGGTTGTTAAACAGTTTGTGAAGTCTGTGGAAGAACGTGCAATCGGTCAGGATGTGATGAACGGCCTGAATCCCGGTCAGATGGTCATCAAGATTGTAAATGAAGAGATGACGGCGCTGATGGGATCTGAGACAACAGAAATCGCATTCCAGCCCGGTAAGTCAATGACTGTGATTATGATGTGCGGTCTTCAGGGTGCCGGTAAAACAACGACCACGGCAAAGCTTGCGGGAAAGTTTAAATTAAAAGGCAAGAAGCCGCTTCTGGTTGCCTGTGATGTGTACCGTCCGGCTGCAATTGAACAGCTGCAGATCAACGGGGAAAAGCAGCAGGTGGAAGTGTTCTCCATGGGAACCGGTCATAAGCCTGTGGATATCGCAAAAGCAGCAATTGAGCATGCGGCGAAAAACGGTCATAATGTGGTAATTCTGGATACTGCGGGTCGCCATCATATCGATGAGAATATGATGGCAGAGCTGCAGGAGATAAAAGCCAGCGTGGAGGTTCATCAGAGCCTGCTCGTTGTGGATGCCATGACCGGTCAGGATGCGGTAAATGTAGCAAAGGAATTTGATGAAAAGGTTGGCATTGACGGTGTGATTCTGTCCAAGATGGACGGTGATACGCGAGGCGGTGCAGCGCTTTCTATCAAGGCGGTTACAGGAAAACCGATATTATATGTCGGTATGGGAGAGAAGCTTTCAGATCTGGAGCAGTTTTATCCGGACCGGATGGCAAGCCGTATTCTGGGAATGGGCGATGTGCTTTCCTTGATCGACAAAGTTCAGGCAAATCTGGATATCGATGCGGACAAGGAAAAAGAAATGGCGGCCCGTATGAAAAAGGGCAAGTTCGATTTTGAGGATTACCTTGAAAGTATGAAGCAAATGCGTAAAATGGGCGGTCTGTCCGGTCTTTTGGGAATGATGCCCGGCATGGGAGGAAAACTGGGAGACATCGAATCCATGGTGGATGAGAAACAGCTCGCACGCATGGAGGCCGTTGTATTGAGCATGACGCCGGAAGAGAGGCGTAACCCAAAACTATTGAATCCAAGCCGTAAAAACCGCATTGCAAAAGGTGCCGGCGTGGATATCAGCATTGTAAACCGTTTCATCAAGCAGTTTGAACAGAGTCAGAAGATGATGAAACAGCTCCCGGGTATGTTGGGAGGAAAAGGCGGAAGAAAAGGTAAGTTCAGGCTTCCTTTCTGATAAATTGCGCATAAGCGCAGGGAAAACAATAATATTTATATTTTAATCCGGAGGTAATGAAAAATGGCAGTAAAGATCAGATTAAGAAGAATGGGATACAAGAAGAACCCTATCTACAGAATTATCGTAGCAGATTCCAAGTCTCCCAGAGATGGTCGTTTCATCGAGGAGATCGGAACATATGATCCTAACACAGAGCCCAGCACATTCAAGGTAAACGAAGAGCTGGCTAAGAAGTGGCTGAACAACGGCGCACAGCCCACTGAAATCGTAGGCAAGATCTTCAAGGCAGCAGGCATCGAGAAATAAATCTGTCTGTACGCCAGACGGTTACTCAGAGAAAGGTAACTGACAGCGGCAGCCTTCAGGCTGCCGTCGGACGGGGATGCTTTTGGAGGTGGATTATGAAAGATTTGGTGGAAGTGATCGCAAAAGCGCTTGTGGATCATCCGGATGAAGTGACTGTCACCGAAAAGGAAAACGGTCGGAGTCTGACAGTGGAGCTTCATGTTGCACCCTCCGATATGGGCAAGGTAATCGGCAAACAGGGGCGTATCGCAAAGGCGATCCGCACTGTGGTAAAGGCTGCGGCTATGGAAGACAATAAGAAAGTGGATGTGGATATCATCTGAACAGAGAAGACGGCGCGGCAGTAAATGCGGGCGCCGTTTTTTATACGATAGGAAAGTTCATTTCCTATCGTATAAAAAATGATTATGCGTACTCGCGCGCGGCGAAATTGTCGATGACGCGACCGCGCTCGACGCGGAGTGTGCGCCAGGGCGCACACCTATTTATTCGATAGGAACTTTCCTGATGGATAAAAGACACCCGAATAAAAACATATTTGAACGGGAGGAAGCTATGGAAGAAAGACTGCAGGTAGGCGTTATCGCATCTACTCATGGCGTGCGCGGCGAAGTGAAGGTGTTCCCCACTACGGATGACGTTCGTCGTTTTAAGAAATTGAAGGAAGTTATTTTGGATACCGGAAAGGAAACCCGTATCCTTGAAATTGAGCAGGTGAAATTTTTCAAGCAGTTTGCAATCCTGAAATTTAAAGGGATAGATACGCTTGACGAAGTGGAAAAATATCGAAAAAAAAGTCTGTATGTGACCCGTGAAAATGCAGTCCGCTTAAAGAAGGACGAGTATTTTATCGCAGATCTCATCGGGTTGAAGGTGCTTGGCGAGACGGGCGAAGAGCTGGGAGAGCTGGAAGATGTGATAGAGACGGGTGCAAATGATGTGTATCAGATTAAAATGAACGATGGCAGACAGCTGCTTTTGCCGGCGATACGTCAGTGTATTCTGGATGTGAACGTGGAAGAAGGATTCATGAAGATACACATTTTAGAAGGATTGCTGGACTGACAAATAGTCTGCCGGTGCAGCAGAATGTGAGGAGATATGCGGTTTCATATTTTAACATTATTTCCGGAAATGGTTTTGAACGGTCTTCAGACGAGCATTCTGGGACGGGCGTGCGAAAAGGGACTCATCAGCTTAAATGCGCTAAATATCCGGGATTTTACATTGGATAAGCACAATAAGGTGGATGATTATCCATACGGCGGCGGCGCGGGTATGCTTATGCAGGCGCAGCCTGTGTATGATGCGTGGAAAGCGGTCGAGGGAGAAAAAAAACGGGAAAAACCGCTGCGCGTATTGTATATGAGCCCGCAGGGAAAGCCTTTTTGTCAGGAGATGGCAAAGGAATTTGCAAAAGAAGAAGAGCTTGTATTTTTGTGCGGTCATTATGAGGGGATAGACGAAAGGGTATTGGAGGAGATTGTAACAGATCAGGTTTCCGTGGGCGATTATGTACTGACCGGAGGTGAGCTTCCGGCAATGGTAATGATAGATGCGATTTCAAGGATGGTTCCGGGCGTATTAAAAAACGAGGAATCAGGCGTTACGGAATCGTTTCATGAAAATCTTCTGGAATATCCGCAGTATACACGTCCGGAGGTGTGGCATGAGAAGTGCGTTCCGCCGGTTCTTTTGTCGGGAGACCATGCTAAGGTAGACTTATGGCGCAGGCAGAAAGCGGAGGAACGAACGAAGCTGTATCGTCCGGATTTATATGAAAAATATGATTTGGAAGGGCGTGCGCTGGAATATCTGAAGAGGGACAAAATCCTGCACATTGACATGATAGAGGATATCCGCAGAGGCAAGGCGCAGATGATGGCGGTGCGTGAGGACGGCGTGCTTTTGCAGGATAAGGACAGTGGAGTTTATATGATCACGGCGAGAACAAAAGATGCGGGCGAGCGTCTGCTTTCTTTGACAGAGCCGGAGAACGCGCAGTATACATGTCATCAGAAATTTGTAATGGAAAGCGTATGCGCACGTTTTTCCAAAACAAGAGTGAGCGAGTGCTGTCAGGTTGCCTATACGAGAAAAACACCGTTGGAAGAGCCGGAGGGCTTTGACATCCGGGTGTTGGACGAAAGCTTTGCCCAAATCGTGTCGGAGCATTACGGTCTTGCAGATGATGATGGATATGTGAAAGAAAGGCTGGGAGCGGGAGTCGTTATCGGTGCTTTTGTGGACGGGGAGCTGGCAGGCTTTACGGGAATCCATTCGGAGGGGGCGATGGGGATGCTGGAGGTTTTTGAACCGTTCCGCAGGCGCGGCATCGCTTATGCGCTGGAAATCTGTCAGATAAACAGGGAGCTTGCAAAGGGTCATACGCCGTATGCGCAGATTTTTTCAGACAATGAGAAGTCCCTGGCGCTGCAGAAAAAAACAGGGCTCAAAATAAGCGGCGGCAGAGTGTACTGGATTTCATAAAAAATACTTGCAATACATAATAAATTATGGTATATTCTTAATGTTGCGAAAACAGGAGATGGTCCTCTGTTACGAAAGTACGTATTAAGAACATCCGGGAATCAGGAGGAAAAGCAATGAACGAAATTATCAGAGAGATCGAAGCTGCACAGTTAAAGGCTGAAGTACCTGCATTTGAGACAGGCGATACCGTTAGAGTATACGGCAAGATCAAGGAAGGCAACCGCGAAAGAATTCAGGTTTTTGAAGGCGTTGTATTAAAGAAGCAGGGCGGCAGCAACCGCGCTACTTTCACCGTAAGAAAGGCTTCTAACGGCGTAGGCGTAGAGAAGACCTGGCCTTTACACTCTCCCAACGTTGAGAAAGTAGAAGTTGTGAGAAAGGGTAAAGTAAGAAGAGCAAAACTGAACTACTTAAGAGACAGAGTAGGTAAGAGAGCTAAAGTTAAAGAGGTTGTAAAATAAAAAATGTTCGCAAAAAGAGGGGCTCCGGTAATGGCAGCTCCTTTTTTGTCCAAAAGACAGGATATTTGTTGTTTCATGAAAGAGGATACTTTATGAGGAGACGACAGAGGGGACTGCAGTTTTACCGCAAAAAGAAAAAAATCAGTACGGCAGCGGTGCGTGAGTTTTTCAGCTGGGTCGTTCTCGTTGTACTGGCAGTTTTTCTGGCATTTATGGTGATATGGTCGGTAGGGCTCAGGACAAATGTGATAGGCGTGTCGATGGAACCGGGATTGACAAACGGTCAGGGGATTTTGGTCAATCGGCTGGTATACCGCTTCTTTTCGCCAAAGGCGGGGGATGTAGTCGTTTTTTTGCCGAATGGAAATGAAAATGCCCACTATTATGTAAAACGCGTTGTGGCGGAGCCGGGACAGATCGTGCTGATAAAAGACGGAATCCTATATGTGGACGGCGAGGCGGCAGGAGATGAGAGCATGGACCTTATCACTTCGGCGGGGATTGCGGAAAATGAGATAGAGCTCGGAAAAGATGAGTATTTTGTTCTGGGAGACAACTGCAATAACAGCGAAGACAGCCGGTCCGCGAATATCGGACCTGTATCGGAAAGAACGATCGTCGGAAAGGCATGGTTTCATTTCGGAAATGCATCGGAGGGATGGGGGCTTATCAGATAAGCATCTCTCCCGGATTCATGATTATATATAGAAGGAACGGGAAAAAATATGGTTTATCAGTGGTATCCAGGTCATATGACCAAGGCGCGCCGCGCAATGCAGGAGGACATCAAACTTATCGATTTGATCGTCGAGCTGGTAGATGCGCGCTGCCCGATGTCCAGCAGAAATCCGGACATCGATGAAATGGGAAAAAATAAGGCACGATTGATATTGTTAAACAAATCAGATCTGGCAGACCCTGCCGCAAATAAGGAATGGTGCAGCTATTTTGAGAAGCAGGGATTTTCTGTGCTGGAGATAAACGCCAGAAGCGGTGCGGGATTAAAGGCGATACAGGGCAAGGTGCAGGAGGCATGTAAAGAGAAGATAGAACGCGACCGGAGAAGGGGGATATTGAACCGTCCCGTGCGTGCGATGGTGGCAGGAATCCCGAATGTGGGAAAATCCACATTTATCAACAGCTTTGCGGGAAAAGCCTGCGCCAAGACCGGCAACAAACCGGGCGTGACAAAAGGAAAGCAGTGGATAAGGCTGAATAAGAGCCTGGAGCTTTTGGATACACCCGGGATTTTGTGGCCGAAGTTTGAAGACCAGGCAGTTGGAGAGAAACTGGCGCTTATCGGTTCCATGAACGATGAGATATTGAATCGCGAAGAGATGTGTATGTCTTTGATAGGATTTTTGCAGGAACATTATCCTAAGGTTCTGGAAGAAAGATATCAGACCGGGCAGGAAGCATGCTCTGCGCTTTCAGTGCTGGAAGCGGTTTGTCAGAGCCGTCAGTGTCTGAAAAAGGGCGGCGAGCCGGATTATGCGAGGGGAGCCGCGCTTTTGCTGGATGATTTCAGGAGCGGCAGACTCGGCAGGCTGACGCTTGAACGGCCTCAGGAAGGAAAGCAGGCATGAAACCAAAGCAGATTTTGAAAGAAGTTATCAGCACTATTTTGTATATTGCGGTCGTTCTGGCGGTGACATGGCTCATCATCACCTTTGTAGGACAGCGTACGCAGGTGAATGGAAGCTCGATGGAGCCGACTCTGAGCGATCACGATAATCTGATAGTCGATAAAATAAGCTATCGGTTCAAGGACCCTGAACGGTTTGATATCATCGTTTTTCCATTCCAGTATGAAGAGGATGTCTATTACATCAAACGTATCATCGGAATGCCGGGAGAGACCGTTTTTATCGATTTGGACGGCACTATATATATTGACGGAGAAGCGCTGCAGGAAAGCTACGGTAGGGAAGTTATGCTTTCGCCCGGGCGGGCAGGAGAGCCGATAACACTGGGTGAGGATGAATACTTTGTGCTGGGCGACAATCGCAATAACAGCTCTGACAGCCGCGACCCGAGCGTAGGAAATATCCACCGCGACCGGATTGTCGGGAAGGCATGGGTGCGGATATGGCCGTTTCATAAGTTTGGCGTGTTAAGGCATCAGTAAAAGTTTGCCGGACAAAAGCGGGAGGAATGAATGGAAAAGATAGGGGAGATAAAAGACCGATTTACAAAAGGGATAGAAGCTCTGAAAACGGCGTATACCATTACGGCGGCACAGGAGGCTGCAGCCTGTCTGGAGGAGCTGGAGGCTGTCTATGAAGCGGACGAAAGGAGCGGTGTGAAGACGCTGCTCCAAAGGTCGCAGAAGCAGCGTCAGGCTGCAGAAGCGGAGCTGGAGCGCATTTATGCTTTAGAGCATTTTGAGCGGGAATACGGACAAAGCGGAGTCGCGCTCGTGTGCGGGATAGACGAAGTGGGAAGAGGACCTCTGGCAGGCCCTGTGGTGGCAGGTGCGGTCATTCTGCCTCCAGATAGTCCGGTGCTGTATCTGAATGATTCCAAGCAGCTTTCGGCCAAAAAAAGAGAAGAGCTTTATGACGTCATCATGGATAATGCGGTGGCTGTCGGACTGGGATATGCGTCTCCTGAACGTATTGATGAGATAAATATCCTGCAGGCGACCTATGAAGCGATGCGGGAAGCTATCGGCAGGCTCGCGGCCCGCCCGGATGTTCTTCTGAATGACGCGGTGACGATACCCCAGGTGGACATCCGTCAGATACCTATTATCAAGGGTGATGCAAAGAGCGTGTCCATTGCGGCTGCGAGCATCGTGGCGAAGGTGACGAGGGACCGGATGATGGAGCAGTATGACGAGGTATTTCCGGGATATGGCTTTGCGCAGAACAAGGGATATGGGTCAGGGGAACATATCGCAGCTCTGAAAAGGCTGGGACCGACGCCGATACACAGGAGGAGCTTTATCGGGAACTTTTTATGATATCGTAAAAAGTAAGCGGAGGGAATGAAAACTAAAATGAATACGCGACAGGCAGGCAATTTCTGGGAAGGAGCTGCCGCAGCTTATCTGGAGCGGGCGGGAGTGAGGATACTTGCGCGTAATTTCAGGTGCAGCCGGGGAGAAATCGACATCATAGGGTTTCACCAGGGCTGCCTTGTTTTTTTTGAGGTGAAGTATCGGAAAGATGACCGGTTTGGTCAGGCAGTGGAAGCGGTAGACATCAGAAAACAGGAAAGGATATGCCGCAGCGCGGATTTTTTCCTGTACGGACATCGGGAGTTTGCGGATACGGGAGTGCGGTTTGATGTGATCGCAGTCTGCAAAGACCGGGTCGAGTGGATACAGAATGCGTTTGATTACAGGAGGACAGGCGGATGGAACAGGCGGTAAAAATGCTTTGTCGTAAAAAAACAGATTATCCGGGGATGAAAGTCAGCCGGATGAAGGAAATGGAATATCTGACGTTTCCGATATTTGAGGAGACAGGAACAGTGACTCACCTGGTCAGTACGAGGCTGGGGGGCGTGAGCACGGGAGACTGCGCTTCGTTGAATTTCAGCTATGTGCGGGATACGGATAAGGCAGCGGTGGATGAGAATTTCCGAAGGATGGCAGAGGTATTTGATGCGGAAATGGATGCTTTTGTCTGTTCTGACCAGACGCATACGACGAACGTGCGGCTGGTGACAGAGAAGGATCGAGGAAAGGGCGTGACAAGACAGAGGGATTACAGCGATGTCGACGGACTTGTGACGGACGTGCCGGGGCTGATATTATCGACCTTTTATGCAGACTGTGTGCCGCTTTTGTTTTTTGACCCGATACACCGGGCAATCGGCTGTTCCCATTCGGGGTGGAGAGGGACAGTAGGAGAGATGGGAAGAGTGACGGTCGAGGCGATGGAAAAGTATTTTGGAAGCCGTCCGGAGGATATTCTGGCTGCGGTGGGACCTTCCATTTGCCGGGATTGTTATGAAGTGGGAGAAGAGGTGGCAGAAGAATTTGAGAATCTGTTTTCAGGGGAAGCAGGAGAGGTTTTGACTGCTAAAGGAAACGGAAAGTATCTGCTCGATTTGTGGAAAGCAAATGAGAAGGTGCTCCTTTCTGCAGGAATCCGAAGAGAGCATCTGGCCGTGACCGATATCTGTACCTGCTGCAACTCTGAATACCTGTTTTCACATCGTGCAAGCCGGGGGAAAAGAGGAAATATCGGGGCATTTATCATGCTGAAACCGTAAGTTTATCCGCTGAAGGCAATCTTCATGAAAATTTAAGAATCTTTGAAACAGAGGCTTCATATTTTTCTGATTTAATGATATCAGGGGCAAAAGTCATGAAACACGACGTGCTTGCACGGGAGTGGTTCTATGACTTATTGACCCGCCCCAATATGAGGATAAAAGTGGAGCGTAAGCTCCGCGATATCCGAATATTGGGATGGATCGTGGGAGCGTGAAACGCGAAACAATCCATAGATATCGCAGTTGGGGGCAAAAGCCCCCAACATCATTTAATAGAAAATAACAAAAAAAGAGGGAGGTACTTATGACGAATATACTGGTATGTGATGACGACAAGGAAATTGTAGAAGCGATAGAGATATATCTTGTGCAGGAAGGTTATCATGTGATAAAGGCGTATGACGGGGAGCAGGCGATACGAGCCCTGAAAGAAAATGATGTACAGCTTCTGATAATAGACGTGATGATGCCGAAACTGGACGGCATCCACGCGACGCTCAAAATCCGGGAGTACAGCAGTATCCCCATCATTATTCTTTCTGCAAAGTCGGAAGATGCGGATAAGATATTGGGGCTCAATATAGGCGCGGATGATTATGTGACGAAGCCGTTCAATCCGCTGGAGCTTGTGGCGCGGGTAAAGTCGCAGCTTCGGCGTTATACGAAGCTTGGCAATCTGAATGCGGAGAATAATTCGGTTTTCCGGGCGGGCGGCCTTGTGATAAACGATGATACAAAAGAAGTGACGGTAGACGGGGAGGCTGTGAAGCTGACGCCGATAGAGTACAATATTTTACTGCTCCTTGTTAAAAATCAGGGCAGGGTCTTTTCCATCAATCAGATTTATGAGAGTATCTGGGAAGAAGAGGCGATAGGAGCGGATAATACGGTGGCGGTCCACATCCGCCATATCCGTGAGAAGATAGAGATAAATCCGAAGGATCCCCGATATTTAAAAGTGGTATGGGGCGTGGGGTATAAGATAGAGAAGCAGGGGTGAGGAGTTTTCAGATGAAGCTGCAGGTGTTGGAAAAAAAGAAAAGAAAATTCTGGTTGGTTGTACATCGTTTTCTTGTGGCGGCGGCAGCGGTCATTCTTGTAGCGCTGTCCTGCAATTCCACGATCAGCGTGGCTATTAACGGACAGATCTATTCCCAGAGGATAAGCCTTTTTGAAAAAGGGGGAGCTTTTGAACAGTCTGCCCTTTTTAATGATATTCTGAAAGAAGAGCTGCATGGTACGGTTCGTCTGGCGGTCATCAGAAGCCAGCTGGAGACAGAGGGTTCTTACAACGGTCAGAAGAAGATAGATGTGGCAGGGTTCGCCCATCGTCAGGAGGAGGTGCCTGAAACAACGGTATCAGCGCCGTTTTATCTGGACGATCTGATAAAATGGGGAAATTACGGGTTTGTTTCGGAGAGCGTATATGGGACGGAAGAGGAACTCGATTCTTACTTTAAGTATGGTGCCAGCGCATTTTCCATACAGAGCGAGATGGCAAAAAAAGCATGGGGGAAAACTGCCCCGGAGATAGTTTCCGAAAGTATCATAGACGCGGCGAAGGAAGAGACGCTCTCCATGCGGATGATACGTGAGCTTCCATCCAGCCGCAGCGATTATCACAAGATGGCGCAGGAGCTTGGAAAATACGTGGAGGATTCGGATATTATCGAATTAAACGTGCTCGTACCGCGCTATCTGTCTGCCGACGGGCTGGACCTTGCGGAATATGCTTCGACAGCGGAGGAATATGTGCGGCTGAGAGAGGACTTAAAGACTACGTCAAAGGAGCTGTTTTATAATTTTACAGAGTATTCCGGTAATAAAGGAGCTTATCTGGCAGATTCCTCTAACGTGCGCTATTGTTTTCAGATGAATGTGGATGGAGAATCCAGGTACTTTACCAATCTGGAAGAAAATCTGTCAGATCTGAAAATAGAAGAGATCACAGCTATGTTTGAAGAGTTCGGCAGCTATATGTATTACAATGCGGACCGGGCGGAGATGACCACGAATACGGGACTGGCGGCGGATGAGATGAAAATGGAGCTGGGCTATTATCAGTATGCGTTCGGGGATAATACGCGGATATGGGTTGCAGTGGATACTTCCTATCCGGTTCAGGACGGGTTTTGGACGGCAAAGGAAGCGTATGACCGGCTGATGCCGTATTATGGTTATCTGGCGGGGGCGTGTGCGGTCCTGCTCGGGTTGTCGGTATGGATTTTTGTATTTTTGACAAAGTTTGAAGGCAGGATATTTTTACCGGCAGGAGGCTGGGATATCGCTTTAAAGCGCTGCGACCGGATACCTACGGAACCGTTTTTTGTTTTGGGAGCCGGTTCGGCGGCAGGCTTTGCAGGGCTTTGCTATCTCGCGTTTGTGTTCTGTCAGGGAACGATAGAAAATGTGATACACAGTGTCTGGCCTCCATTTGCAGCGGGGGCAGCCGCGTTCGTGGCGGACGACCTGTGCATGTTTGTATATCTGAGCTTTGTCCGCAGGGGCAAGGCGCATACGCTTTGGAAAAATTCCCTGATCCTGCGGGGGGGACGAAGGCTCAAAAGAGAAATGCTTGCATTATACGACAACAGCCATATTCTGGTGAGAGCGCTTCTGCCGTTTATATTGCTTTTAACGCTGAACCTGGTGCTGGGCGGTTGCGGTGTTGCAGGGATACTTATAGCCGCAGCTGTGGATGTGGCGGCGATACTCGCGCTGTATTCTTCCAAAAAGACACGGCAGGGAATCGTTGACACGGCAGTTCGGATCGGACGCGGCGACCTGGATATGAAAGTAGATCTAAGAAAGCTGCATGGCGAGAACAGGGAGCTGGCGGAGGCAGTCAACGGCATCGGCGACGGCATCAAGACTGCTGTGGAGAAGAGCATGAAGGATGAGCGTTTAAAAGCCGACCTGATAACAAATGTCTCTCATGATATCAAGACACCGCTGACCTCTATCATCAATTTCGTGAGTCTGCTCAAGCGGGAGAAGATTGAAAATGAACGGGCCCGGGGGTATATAGAGGTGCTGGATGCAAAATCCCAGCGTTTAAAGCAGTTGACGGATGATCTGGTGGAGGCATCGAAGATAAGCTCCGGAAATATCTCGCTCCAGTGGGAACGGCTGGATTTCAAAGAACTGGTCAATCAGACGTGCGGAGAGTTTGCGGATAAGTTTCAGGAAAAATGTCTGGAGATGGTCGTGAGTCTGCCGGAGGGACCGGTATGTATCGAGGCAGATTCCCGGCGCCTGTGGCGGGTAGTGGAAAATCTGTTTTCCAACGCTTACAAATATGCGCTGGAGGGAACGCGGGTCTATCTGGATATCAAGCGGATTACGGAGAACGGACAGGAGTATGCGGTTTTTTCCATGAAGAATATTTCAGCCCAGGCGCTGAACATCCGGGCGGAGGAGCTGACAGAGCGTTTTATCCGGGGAGATATCTCCAGAAGTACGGAAGGGAGCGGTCTGGGGCTTTCTATCGCCCAGAATCTGACGCAGCTTCAGAAGGGGCGGTTTGATATTTATCTGGACGGCGACCTGTTCAAGGTGATGGTGACGTTCCCGACGGTCAAAGCGGCAGGGGAAGAGTGAATATGGTACCGCAGGGCGTGTTGTCCGTGACAGTGATATTTGTACGGTGCGCCTTTGCGATGTCGGCGGCGATACAAAGTCCGAGGCCGAAATGCCCCTTTTGGCTGTGGGAGCTGTCCGCCCGGTAGAAGCGTTCAAAGATAAGCGCTTTCTGGTCATCGGGAATACCGTAGCCCGTATCAGCGACGGACAGGAGGAGTTTTTTTCCGGATACGGATGCAGAGAGGGTAATTTCTCCATCCTCCGGGGTATAGCTCAAAGCATTCTGCAGTAAAATGCTCAAAAGCTGCACGAGTTTTTCAGGGTCGCAGACAGCTTTCGGGAGAGGGACATCCGGCAGGGAGAGCGTGAGCTTTCGCTGTTTCTGGAGAGCGAGCGATTCAAAATTTTCATAGAGATTTAAAAGCAGGGTTTCCATATCCGTTTCTGCGAGGCAGAGAGAAGTCCGTTTGGTCTTTTCGTCTGCCAAAAGCAGGAGCTCGGAGAGGAGACCCTGCATTCTTTTTCCCTCCCGGTCGATGCTGTCCAAGAAACGGAGCTGTTCCTGCGCCGGTGCGACACGGCAGGCTGAAGCGCAGGCGAGTATCGCGGAAAGGGGTGTCCGCAGCTCATGGGAAGCCGATGCGATAAATTCAAGCTGACGTTTCTGTGCGGCATAGGCAGGAGCGAGTATCCGTTTCGTGAAGAAAAAGGCAAAGGCGGAAAGAAGGGCTGATCCGGCGATGGCGGCGCAGAGAAAACCGAGCCTCTGCCAGGAAAGCCTTTGATGGAAGGCCGACTGGTCGGAGACAGCGACAGCGGTCACCGGGACGCCGTTTTTTAAAAAGGTCATGCACCCTGCCAGATGGGTCGCACAGGAAATGGCGGCAGGCGAGCCGTTTGTTATATCCCAGCCGGTTTCCGTGCGGACGGGCTGATAGAGCGTCGGCACAGCTTCGGATAAGACCGTTTCCTGATACCATGACAAAATCTGTTCGGAAAGCGCCTGTTCCTGCGCGGTGAGGGACAGGCGGTTGAAGATATAGGGAGAGCTTCCGTCCGTGAGGTAGATGGAAAAGGAACGGTTCTGCATTTTTTTAAGCCAGGCATGGGATATGGTCTCCTGAGATTCCAGATTGGTGAGCAGGGCGTTCATATCATTCTGGAAGGAAGTATAGGCGCCAAGCCTTTGGCTGTCCACAGAGGAGAGCCAGAAAAGGGCGGTCATCGTCCACAGGATAGCGGTAGTGATGAGACTGCAGAGGAGTGTGAGTTTTAGCCTCAGTTTATCAAGCATGGGAATCCTCCATCAAAAATCCGACTCCCCATACGTTTGTGATACGGGCGCGGCTGTTCAGGGATTTTAAGCGTCTGCGCAGAAAATGGATGTAGTTGTCCAGATTGGTCGTTTCCACGTCGCTGTCGACGCCCCAGACGCGCCGGATGACCGTTTCCCTGGGGAGCGCGTTTTGGGCGCTGCGAAGAAGCGTTTCCAGTACCTGTCCTTCCCGGCGGGACAGGACAGCTTCTCCGGCAGGGCCGGTCAGACGCAGGGGTTCCGGTTCATAGGAAATGTCCGCAAAGGAGAGGCGGTCTGCCGCAGCTTCGGCATGTCCCCGTCGGGTCACGGTGCGGATGCGCGCTTCCAGCTCCTCCATTTCAAAAGGCTTTACAAGATAATCGTCCGCGCCGCTGTCCAGCCCGGAAAGCTTGTCTGTCAATGTGCCGAGGGCGGTAACGAGGATGACGGGCGTGAAATTTCTGCATGTTCGAAGCTGCTTTAAAAGCGTCAGCCCGTCTGTATGGGGCAGCATACGGTCTAATAAGATACAGTCAAAAGAACCTTCTTTTATATACCAGGCGGCTTCTTCGCCGTCTTCACAGCAATCTACCTCGTATCCGCGCGCACGTAGCCAATAGGCGGTGGCGGCGGATAGGGCGCGGTCGTCTTCTGCAAGTAAAATACGCATAGTGTGTCTCCTTTGGGGGTGCGTCAGGGCGCACAATTCTTTACAGAGACAGTATATCAGAAAAATCTGTAAAAAAATTTTATTTGGCTTCATTTCAGAGAAATTTTTTGATTACGCTTTTGAACATTGAGATTCTGAATTTGAAAAATAAAAAATAGCCGTTCTGACTTTGGATGGTCATCGGCTATTTTTTAGTAATTGAATTCCGACGGAGCGGGGAAGTAGAGGTTCCCTTCCAGCTTTCCTGTTATAAGTGCATTATAACGTAGTATTTCTGTTTTTGCAATGATGATTTTTGAAAACCGGATGATACATTTTTTTCAGTGAGTCAGGCGTAATACTGCGCCTGAGCGTTCCAGAGCTGTGCATAGAGTCCGTCTTTTTGCAAAAGAAGAGTATCATGATTTCCGCGCTGCACGATGTGACCTTCATCAAAGACAAGAATTTCGTTACAGAAACGGCAGGAGGAGAGACGATGAGAGACATAAAAAGCGGTGCGTGTACCGACGAGTCTGTCAAAACCTGAGTAAACCTCATATTCTGCGACGGGATCCAGCGCTGCGGTCGGTTCATCCATGATCACAAAAGGAGCGCGGTGATAAATGGCGCGGGCAATGGCAAGCTTCTGGTTTTCGCCCCCGGATGTTTTAAAGCCATTGGCGTCAAATTCTTTTCCGATATAGGTATCAATGCCGGATGGAAGCTTTTGTAAAAGCGGTTCCAGTCCGGCTTTTTTCATAGCGTCCAGAACCCGCTTGCTGTCAACATGTTGGGAGGCTGCAACATTTTCACTGACTTTTAAGCTGAAAATATGATAATCCTGAAATACGACAGCCAGAATCCGGCGGTATTCCTGTTCATTGTATTTGCGGATGTCAATGCCATTGACTAAAATTTCACCTTCCGTCGGATCGTAGAGCCGGCAGAGCAGCTTGATAAACGTGGTTTTTCCGGAACCGTTTCTGCCTACGATGGCAATACGGTCTCCGATTTCCAGCTTGAAAGTGATATTTTTCAGAGCGTATTCGTCGGCATTCGGATAGCGGAAAGATACGTTCTTAAATTCAAGGGAAAATTTATTGTCACGTCTTTTCTCGATCGGAAGAGAACCGGAGAAACGATCTTTTTCCAATGTGAGAAATTCTTCAAATTCTCTGGCGTATGGAATGAGCTGTCTGATATTGACATATAGCATGGTCAGCCCGGAGAAGGATTGCATAAAGCTGGTAATGCCGTTTACATATTTGACGGCATTGCCGAGGGTAACCTGTCCGCCGAGGCTGATCAGACCTGCAAACAGATAAAGAAGCCATCCGGTTAAGGAAGAGGCGCTTTCTGCAGTGCAGCCGTGGCGGAGGGAAATCTGAAACATATGGGAGGAGTGTTTTTCCATCCGCCGGATGCCGCCGTCGAGTTCCCGCTGGATCAACGGTTTTTGATGAAAAATATGAATATCCTTGCAGTTTTCGCAATTGCCTAAAAGGGTGTTGAGATAGTAGGAAACCAGATTTTCATCTTTCATCCATTTCTCCATGCAGTCATGTTCCATGCGGTTTCTACGTTCGCCTTCTTTTTTCTGAAGGAGCGTGACGGCGGCAAGAAGCAGAAGGGGAACAGCGGCACCGATAAAACCGCAGCTTAAAAAGAGAGGGACTGCCAAAATGACGGACATGACGAGGCCGGTCAGGATCCGTGATAACTGTTCGGTATATTCAAAAATATTCGTAAATACGATCTGGGACATTTTGGCGTACTCAAGCTGTTTGCGCATAAGGAGCTGGGTATCGGAGTCTTCAAAAAGATCGTATTCCATCCGAAGATTCTTTTCGGATAAATATTCCTTTTGAAGATCCCATGTACGGAGCGCCTGTTCGCTGCGCTTTTTCATCAGATAGTTTTCAAGCTGGGTCAGCAGGAAGATGACAGTGCTTCCGATGACTGCAGTGGAGATCAGCTCCTGTGCAGAGTATCCGGCTGTGATCTGATCAAGAAGAAGGGAAACTAAAATAACGGATAAAAAGGGGCGCATGACAGCCAGCATATTGTAAAAGATTGTGTCAAAAAACATCCATGGGTCTTTTTGGGCATAGCGCCTTATAACGCGGAAAAGGATATTAAGATCAATTTTTGTCATTGTTGACGGCTCCTTTCTCATCCTGATAATATTTGCTCTGAATGCGGAAAAGTTCTGCATAGCGCCCGTTTTGGCGAAGAAGGGCTTCGTGCGTGCCTTCTTCTATGATCTGTCCGTTTTCCAGAAGAACGATTCGGTCGCAGAAACGGGTGCTTGCCAGACGGTGCGAAATAAACAGGGTAGTGCGTCCTTTTGCAAGTTCTGTATATCTGACATAGATCTGATGCTCTGCAATCGGATCAAGGGCTGCCGTAGGTTCGTCCAGAATCAGGATCGGGGTCTGGCGGTAGATCGCTCTTGCAAGGAGGAGCTTCTGTAATTCACCGCCGGAAAAATCGACGGCATTATCGTGGATTTCACGATTCATAAAGGTGCTGCCGCCATCGGGCAGATGCTCGATCTTTGGAGAGATACCGGAGGAAAGATAACTTTCCAAAAGCCGGGAATGGTCAATCTGTTCAGCGGGGCAGGAAGCGATATTTTCGTCTACGGTAAGCGGCAGGAAAGAGGAGTTCTGGAAAAGAACGGACAGCAGGGAAAAGTAGTCTTCCCGTTTGAACTGCTCGATCGGGATGCCGTTTAATAAAATCTGTCCCTGCGTCGGATGATAAAGACGGCAGAGAAGTTTTACAAGGGTTGTTTTCCCGGCTCCGTTTAAGCCGACGAGAGCCAGATTTTCCCCGGCGCAGATCGTAAGGTTTAAATCGTGGATCGTATCCTTTTTAGCGCCGGGATAACGGTAGGAAACGTGTTCCAGAGAAAGCGATGCTGTTTTTTGTGCAGAGGCAGGAGGGACAAAAGATGCAGGGTCTTCCTGATCGGGGCTGTCGAGAAATTCCCGGATACACCGGATGCAGAAGGACGCACCCGCCAGATCATGGAGATTTTCTTCAAGATCCCAGAGAAGATCGGATAAGGAGGACACAATACCCGTATAAAAAATAAAGTCGGGGACGGACATATTTCCAGAACAGATTTCTGTGATGAGATACACATAGATCAGAATATCCCGGATAAACTTGAGCGTACCGTCTGCGATATTGTTTGCGAAATACCAGTCCCATATTTTGGCATAAATACGGTTCTGCGCTTTCTGGGCACCGTCGAGCAGATGGAGGAACCAGCCACTCATGTTGTAGAGGCGGATATCTTTTCCTGCGGAGATGTCCATGCTCTTGGTAAAAAGATAGTGCTTTTTGCGGTACTGTTCCGCCAGAGGTTCCGCATTTCTTTCCTCAGACTGCCTTGCAAGACAGAGGAATGCATATAAAACAACGGTGGAAAAAAGAAGGTAGAGCAGGATTAAAGGATTTTTCAGGGAAAGGATGGCGCCAAAAACAAGACAGCCGCCCAAAGAACTGAGAAAATGGTTGATCACTTCCATTTTGTGGCTCAGGCCGTTGAAACCCCAGAGGTTCTGCAATGCTTTTTGTGCCCTATCCTGAAATTGCTTGGACTCTGCAATTTCATAATCCATATCCATTTTTTTCATGCCAATCAGAATTTCATAGCGGTAAATGTACATGGGGCAGCAGGCTTCCACATAGGAGCGGAGCGCTTTTGCAAGGATGGAACAGACAAAGAGCGCGGCAGCGATTGCGGCGAGCGTGCCGAGATAGACTGCGGGAGCCCATTCTTCGGACAGTCCGGCGGCAAAAATTCGGGTCAGGCCGACAGAGCCGAGCCTTAAAAGTATATCGGGAATGATAAGAAGAAATCCGGCGGCAAACAGGCGGGGATACCACTCATAAAGATTGTGGTAGTAATATGCCATGTTTTGCCGGAAGGTGTAAGGAAAAGCAGGTTTAGTGTTCATGATTGACGCCTTTCTGTGTGTAAAATGATTTCAGATCAGTGATCCTCCCATTTGCAGAGGATAACATACAGGGAAAGAAAAGCGCCGTTTTTGAATGAAATGTATCTGGAGACGCATGAACTGTAAGTCAGACAGAAAGAGGAAGCAGAATTTCCGTGGCAAAAACGCCCTGTTCCGTCTGCCGGTTGACATAACCGCGGTACTGGCTCACAATGCGGTCGATACGTTCCAGCCCGAATCCATGGGAGCCTGTTTTGGTGGAAGGGAAAAGGGAGCCTTTTCTATGCGCCTTTCCATGCATAGAATTGGTGATGCAGATATAAAGCTGGTTTTTTAAAACATCAATGTAGATGCGGATGAAGCGTTTTTCAGGAGCGTTTACCGACATGCAGGCCTCCATGGCGTTATCAAGAAGGTTTCCGATGAGGACGCAGATGTCAATCCCTTTGAGATCCGTTTTTTCAGGAACATGCGCGGTGACGTCAAGGCTGATGTTGCGCTCGCTGATCAGGGAAATTTTGCTGTTTAAAATAGCGTCGACCATCAGATTTCCGGTTTTGACGACCTGATCGACCGTATGGAGGGAGGTGTCTATCTGATTCAGGTATTCGGACATCTGACCATACTGCTGTTGTGCAAGGCAGACTTTCATCGCCTGGATATGATTGTGATAATCGTGTCTCCAGCCGCGCATTTTCCGGTACATGGAATCGACTTCGGCGTAGTGCTTTTGGAGCAGATCCTGTTCAAACTGTTCGATCCGTCTGTTCTGGCGGCGGGAAAAAAAGAACCACAGGAATATATTTAAGGCTGCCGCGGGGATGAGAAGCATAAAAAAATACATAAAATCACCTGTTTTTATAAAAATCAAGAAATTGTGCACTGATGGATGAAAAAGCGGTTCTGCTTACAGGGATGACTGTTTTATCATCCAAGGTCAGTTCATATCGCTGTATCTGGGCGATCCAGCACAGGTTTACGAGGTAGCAGCGGTGACATTTCAAAAAACGGGAATCCGTAAGGAGAAGCTTTGTGAGCACCGAAAAGCTGAGCTTTAGGGGAAAGCTTTGTCCATCCGCATATAAAATACTGTAATGTCCGCTTGCTTCAGCATGTGAAATCTGCGAGGGGCGCAGACTGAGCGTTGTCTGATTTTGTGCCGGGAAGAGCAGCTTTTTTTCCGGTATCCGGGCGCGGCTGAACGCTTTATCAAGGCATTCGGATAATTTGTTCTGCTCAATGGGCTTTAAAAGATAATGGATGGCGTCTACGTCAAACCCCCGGGACATATATTCCGTGTATCCGGTGGCAAAGATGATGGGGACATCAAAACCGTTTTGACGAAGCTGTTCGGCAAGCTCCATACCATTTTCACTACCCATTTCAATATCGAGGATCAGAAGTTCCCATTCCGGGGTATCTTCCAGTGCAAAAAGAAAGCTTTTGGCGCTTGGAAAGCACTGTATAGAAACAGGAATTCTACGGTCTGCTGACCAACTGTATATGAGCTTTTTCAGATATTCCTGCCAAAATGCATCATCTTCACAAATGGCAATATTCATAATCATGATGTCCTTTCCCAGCTATATAAGATAATCGCCGAACTGATTGTATAAAACCTGCGACCTGTTGTCAATGAACGCGGAAAATTTTTGGAAATTAAAGATTTTTTAAATTTTGCAAAATTGAGAAATACGATAAAGCAAACAAATACGTCAGAAATGCTTGAATGATGGGCAAATCTGACGTATCTATAAATATTCGTAAAAACGTATTCATACTGGGTTGTTAGTGACAATTTGCGACAAATCTATTTTTTCTATTTCTCTTCGGAGGTCTTCAATCTCGGGGCGAATATATTTATCTTCTGTTATATCAGAAGAGAGGCTGTGCCCAATCAGTCTTTTCAGATAGTTTTTATCAACTTTAAATTTATCACAGAGCGTTGCAAAGGTATCGCGGCAGTCGTGTGGTGTATGTTTTTCGATGCCAAGCTCTTCAAGTTTTTCATACATGTTAGAACGGTATTTTTGAATGGGTTGAAATAAAAGTTTCCCGTGAGTTTTTAGCCGATTTTCCACCATGTCAAAAATAGCAGAGTGGATTGGTACGATTCTGTCAATTCCATTTTTGGTTTTTATGCCGCCAAAAAAAGTGCGGTTTTCTAAATCAACTTTCATGGTTTTGTATGCTGATATGCGGAATCCTGAAAAACACATGATGAGTATAAATTCTATAGTGGGGTCTTCTTTATGTTCCCAAAGGGTTTTGAGCTCTGCAATCGTAAAAGGTACACCGGGTTCGTCATCGTCTGCGGTTTTAATTGTGACATACTCAGATGCGTTTTTGTCTGTTATCTCAGACAATTTGGCATATTTATACATCTTGTGATAAAGAGTAATAATGTGTTCCTTGCTTGCGTGTTTTAAGGGGCATGAATCAACAACATTTTGCAGGTCTTCATAGGTTAGTGTCCGGAATGGCTTGTTGTGTATGCTGGAACAGTTTTTATATGCAAAAGCTAAATAATCGCGTCGCCTTTTGAGTCTTCGTATCTTGTCAGAATCGCGTTCTTGCTCCAGCAGGTCGTTAATTTCCCATTTGATAAATTTCTGGAAAACTTCCGAAAATGTCAGATCCGTTTGTGATTTCCGGGAGCTGATGCCATAGTTAAATGCGCTGATAATATCGAGGACGAAAGCATCAGTAATCTGGGAATCATCGAACTCAATTGCATCGCCGGGCTTGAAGCTGCCGCCTTTCCATGCAGACAGCACGCCGAAAGCCTTATACCAGTTATCGACATATGCCAGGGCTTTGGGCTGTACAGGGTTGCCGTTCAGGTCAAATTCTGTGACCGGCGGGTAAACAGCATATGGGTTTGTGCGGTTCCCGGAAAGCTTTTTGATGCTGCCGAAACCGTTCGGTAATTTGGGATGCCTTTTTGCACTTGTTTTGGGCGATTTGCGGGGCTTTTCTGCCGAAGGTATAGGATAACCGCACCGAGGGCAGGAAAGAGCCTTATCGCTGATCTGTGAGCCGCATTCGGGGCATTGTATGAGTGCCATAAGTGTACCTCCTCTTAATTTTGGGTATAAAAATAACAGCTCATCGAAAAATGAACATACGTTTCTGTTGAATGAGCTGCCAAAAGATGGTACGATATATTTGCATGAACGTACTGTATCACCTTTTGGTATGCAGTCCAGAATCGTCTCCTGTTGGCGCAGGGGGCGATTTTTTATTTATCAGCCAGCCGCAGGTAACTGCGAAACATAAAGTAAAAGATTGAAGGTAAGTTCATCAAGAAATCCTGTTGCTGGAAGTCCGAATGCTTGCTGGAAAGTAGCAATAGATTGAATGGTTGGGGTATCCATTAAGCCGTTAAATTCCCCAATAAAGCAGCCAGCTCTTTGTAATCCTAATTGAGTAAAATATGTCAAGGCAGAGTACTCGGCATATTCTTCAACGCTCATTTGATCTAACTGCATAACCAAGCCGGCGCGTTGAGTCAGTAATGGGTCAATAGCGGCTGGGTTTGTTTGCATTAAAGTGTTAAATTGAACCAGATACATATGTTGAACTGCATCCATTATCTTATAATCTTCTTCTAACGAATTTGCTGCTTCTTCAGCAGTTGTAGGTTGCGGAGTGGGAGCGGGAGTTTGCGGAACTGGCGCAGGCGCAGGAGCTGGTGCAGAAGTCGTCAGGATTGGCGGATTACATCTGGAACAAGCATCATATCCAGAATTTACTGCATCTTGCAAGGATATAGCAATCTGTGACTTCCGCAGATACTGACATCCGTTGCTGTGGTACTTCTCCCCGGTTCTGGTCACATATACGGTCGTGTTACCAGATGCCGCAAAAGTAGTAAGTGGAAGGGAGAATACCATACCGACTACGAGCAGTAGTGTGAGAAGCTGTTTTTTGAGTTTCATGAGTTTTCCTCCTTTGTATGGTTGCTTTGGTTTTGGAACTCTTTCATCATTTCTATTCTTTCCTGAGAAATTTTCAATTCTGTTTCTAAGTCATGAATCCTTTTATCCTTTTCCTGCACCGTTTTCTTCAGATTATGGATTCTATAAAAAATCCAAAATAAAATAAAGAGAATCACGGATAGGAGCATTATTGCCTCTTCTTGGTAGATATAATAAAAATGTCCCGGTCTTTCCATTGCAACATAATGCACTGTCTTTGTTGATGCAGGAGAACTGGATGCCGGAATGCTTGATGTATTATTAGGGGTTGGTTGCTGTACAGAGTTTGCATTGGTATTTTCTGATTTAACAGTATCGGCATCTAAGGTGGGAGGGTCACAGTCTAAGCAAGGACGAAGTCCTTCATCAACAGCATCTTTCAAAGAAATTGTTATGTCAGAGCGTAAGTGATAACAATCTCCTGTATGGTAACAGTCACCTGTTTTTGTCTTGTGGACTATGGTATTCCCTGATGCTGCGGAAACAGTCAACGGAAATGCAAACATAGTGACAAGCGTGACAATCATTGCAAATCTTTTTAACATATTCATTTTTATCCCTCATATTCCTTTGTAAAGCCAGTTGTGTTCCCATTCTTTTTCAACCCATCCGGGAGAATACTTATTCATGAACGTAACCCGTTCCTCACACTCTTTCCACTGCCGGGCTGATGTGCTGGTTCGCCGCCTGCGCTTGCGTGCCGGGCGGGGTGTTTGAGTTGAGTTCTGCGCGATTGGCACGACAGCTGGAGCAACTGTATTGTGTGCCTGAGCTTCTATTTCCTGCACGTTTTCTTTTTCAAAGTCATGGTTTTGGATATGCCGCAGGGCATGTTCGTATTTCTCGTGCTGCATCTCATAAGAAAGAGCCGGATCAAGAAATATAGAATATGAACCATCTTCATTTATTGTAACAGCTTCGTTATTCCCTAAATGGTCTATATAATGTACGAATATTTCATGCTCTGGTATCATCATTGTATCCACGCTCCTTACGTTTGAGAGCCATCAGCATATCGTGTGTTGTCTTTAAATCTTCAGGACTTGCATCTCTGGCGGCAGAGAAGAGCAGTCGCAATTCTTTATTTTTAAAAATTTCCTGTGCCATTTGTGCGGTTTCATTGTCATGGTAGTACTTCTCATTCTCAGATTCCTTCCCAGTCAATAGGTATTCTGATGAAACGCCGAGGAAGTCGGCTATAAGTTGAATCTTATCAGCACCAGGAGTGATGGTTTTGAATTTTGATATATAACTTCTTGCAAATCCCAATTCTTTTTCTAAACGATTGATAGAATAGCCTTTTTGCTCTGCAGCAGATTTCACGTTTTCATATAGTCCCATAATTCCTCCATAAATTGCGCAACTCACCATTGACATACGTAAAATCTTGTGTATAATAGAACTTAGATACGCAAGATATTGCGAATGAGTAAGGCACTAAAATGTTTATTTGTTGGTGGTACTTCAAATATAGAACATTTTACGTAGTAAGTCAATATAAAAACGCAATATTTTACGTATTTTAATTTAAGGAAGGAGGGATGGATGGTTGTCTATTTATCAGCATGTGCAGGCGGCTTGTAGGGAAAAAGGAATAAGTGTCAATTCATTAGAAGACAAACTTAATTTTCCGAGGGGATGTATCTACAAGTGGGACAAGCATAGACCTGCTGTTGATCGCATCTATGCTGTTGCAAAGGAATTAAAGAAACCAATCGAATATTTCCTTAAGGAGTAGATAGCATGGAACAGTATGAACTCCGCATGACGGAGGAACAAAAGACGCGATTTCTGGAGGTTGTGCGGGAGCGGATGCAAGAACGGCATATGACTACCCGGCAGCTTGCGCGGGAAACAGGATATGCGGAATCCAGCGTTTACCAGTTTTTGGGGAATACGAAGATTCAGAATCGGTTTCTGGCTGCGAAAATTGCGTTTGTTCTCAGAATCAGGAGGGACGAATGGAAGTAGCGGAAAAGGAGCGGGTGTCGGTTGAGGATGCTGCTGTTTTACTCGGCTGCAATCCTCAGAGCGTCCGCGAACACATGAAGCGAGGATTGTGGGATATCGGCAGTGTGATACCGCCGATTCCTCCAGCAAAGAAATTCTCGTATCACATTTACAGACACAAGTTGTACAAGCACTTGGGAAGGGAGTAGAACATGGAACTGACGAAGGTTCAGAGAGTCGAAGCCCATACAACAGATGGGAAATTGATGCAGGAAGGTAAAACCTATGTCTTCCATACCGGAGACAGGGACGTGATTGCAGTATTTGAGGGCATCGTAAAGCGTGGGTATCTGGCATTTCGGAATGTGACGCCGCAGAACGCGGACGCACCTTATCATGTGGCGCCGAATGCAGTCACAGTGATTTATGAAGCGAGCGCGTCATGATTGGCGCGATCGGATTTCTGCTTTTGATGGTCGGTGCTGGAGGAATGGATTCACAGAATCTTATTATCCCGGCAGTAATGGCAATCGGCGGGCTGTTGATGCTCTGGTTGGAAAGTAAAAAGACGGTGCGCCGCCGACCAAAGCATTCGCACCGTCAAGGAGTTTGAAACTACAAAATGTAGCCCATGTGTATGATAGCACATGGGGGAAAGGAAAAGCAATGATTAAATCAAAGAAGCCTACAGTGAAAATTGAAGGAAGTGCCGAAGAACTTTTGAACGATATCGCAAATATCGCAAGAACGCTTGTTCAGAGCTTGGGAAAAGATTTTGGAAATGATGCGGCGAAAGCACTTGTACTCCATTCTGTTGAAATAGGAATTGTATGTGCTGAGGGAAAAGCGCAATCCGAAAAGCCCAAGGAGTATGAGCAGCCAGAGCTGAAAGAAATAGAAAAAGCATTTGATGAGTTTTTAGACAAATGCCTTGATTCTGTTTTTGGTAAGGATTGATATGTATATCGGTATCGGCCCGGAGCGAGGAAGGAAAGTGCATGATGCTGATGCTTTAGCATATGCAGCGGAACGAATCGTGACGAATAATGAAGCAATGATGATGTTTGTTCAGGATTTTCTTCCAGACTTCGGGATTAACATCACTGAGGAAAAATTCAAAGAAATAACTAGTTCTCTCGAAGAGTGGTTTTATTCAGGGAATTGGAGAAAAGGAGACGATAATGGCGAATGAGGTTGTAAAAAGCTTTTCGGAAAAACTGACTGATAAGTTGGTGCAGGTTGAAGAAGCACTTCCGAAAGACTTTAACAGGCAGAGATTTGTGCAGAACTGTCTGGCAGTCATGAATGAAAAGCCGGAGCTTGCAAAAATCAATCCAGCAGAGCTTCAGCTGGGGCTTCTGAAAGGCGCTTATCTGGGATTGGATTTCTTCCGAAAAGAGTGTTACTTAATCCCTTACGGAAACAGCGTGAATTTTCAGACAGATTACAAGGGGGAAGTCAAATTTGTAAAGCGGTATAGCACCCGACCGATTCAGGATATATACGCAAAGGTGGTTCGGGAAGGTGACATATTTGCTGAGGTAATCGAACATGGGAAACCCAGTATTGATTTCAAACCATTGCCGTTTAACGGCGGGCAGATTATGGGAGCTTTTGCAGTTGTTCTTTATCAGGATGGCGGACTTGATTATGAGGTTATGTCAAAAGAGGACATAAACGGAGTTCGGAGCAACTATAGCAAGGCAAGCAATTCTAAAGCATGGAAATACAGCTGGGATGAAATGGCAAAGAAAACCGTTCTTAGACGACTGTGCAAGCACATTGATACAGATTTTGAATCTATCGAAGCGCAGAAAGCTTGGGAAGATGGCGGAGATGCTAATCTGAACACGGTAACTGCTCAGAAGAGTGACGAACTGGTGGATGCTTTTGCTGATGACGGTACGGATGATTTAGATTTTAGGGAAGTAGATTGCGAGGTGCAGGATGAGTGATTTTGTGCTGACGAAAGAAAATTACTACAGTCCTGAAGCTGATATGCGCTATATGTCGGTTCATCAATATTTGAATTTCTGCGGGCATATGGGAATTATCGGTTGCGAAGCTCGTGCAATGGCAAAGCTTGCGGGAGAATGGCAGGAACCGGTCACGGATGCAATGCTGGTGGGAAGCTATGTTGACAGTTATTTTGAAGGGACACAGGACGAGTTCATCGCAGAACATCCAGAAATCTTTACAAAAGGCAAAGAAAAACGTCTACTTGCCAAATATAGACAGGCAGACACGATGATTGAAAGGTGTTTGAAAGACCCGCTGTTTATGGACACAATGAACGGCCAGAGTCAGACAATCATGACGGCGCCGCTTTTTGGATGTGACTGGAAAATTAAAATGGACAGCTATTTGCCGGGGAAAGCGATTGTTGACCTGAAGACTTCCGCAAATATTCATAAGATGTGGAGAGTGCAGGATTATGGTTATGCCACCTTCATCGAATATTGGGGCTATACATTACAGCTTGCGGTATATCAAAAAGTGGTAGAGATTAACACCGGAAAGAAACTGCCGTGTTATATTTCAGCAGTTACGAAGGAGGACAGCCCGGAAATCAAGGTGATTTATATAGACCAGATGTCGCTTGACCATGCGCTGAATGAGATTGAGATGAACATGCCGACAGTTCTGGCAGTAAAAAACAGAGAGATTGAACCGACACGCTGCGGAACATGTGACTACTGCAAACAGACGGAAGTCCTGCAAAAACCGATTAGGATGGACGATTTGATTCTGGGAGAATAGCATGAAAGATTCAATCATAATCAACATGAGATATTCGGGCTACGACCTGATAGACGGCAAGCCAAACGTGGAGCGTCATCACTGCCTGATGGGACCGGATCGGGCAAAAGCAGATGAAGATGGGCTGTGGGTGCCGTTGACGAAGGAACACCACACTTCTGGAAAAATCAGCGCACATCAGTGCAAAGAAATGAGGGTGCTGCTTGAAATGCTGGCGCAGGTGTCATATGAACGTGACCGCTGTGCGGAAGGCATGGACAAAGATGCGGCGAGGGAAGCATTCCGAAAAAGATATGGGAGGTCGTTCTTATGAAGGAGTTCACGATTAAAGGCAGATTTTTCGGAGACAAGACTTTCCCCAGCTTAAACAATTACCTTGCAGAAGTCGGGAGGAACCCGAAAGCAGGCGGGCGATTGAAACGGCAATATGTCATGATTGCCACGAACGCGATACGGCGTGATTTGAAGCGTTGGAAAGCATCGGCACCGGTTATTCTGCATTACACCTTTGCAGAGCCGAAAAAGGGCGCAAAGCGGGACAGAGGGAACATATTCGGGCTGGCTGACAAATTTATAGAGGATGCGCTGCGGGACTGCGGCGTGATCCCAGACGATGACCCGAAACACGTTCTGAATTTTACACACGACTTCATCTACACGGACGGAGAGCCATATATCCGCGTGGAAATAGAAGAAGTAAAAACGGTTGAAACACCGGCGCAAAGCGCGAAAGAAACTACTGATTTGTACTTGTAAATGGGGAATATATATCACGGACATGACAGGCTACCTCCTGTTACCCCAGCGCCGGGGGAAAGCGGCGCATCCCCATTGGAACAAATAATTACCTGTTGGAAGGTTTTATATATAAGCGGGGTATTGTAATGAACCATGGATTTAATGTAGACATAGCTACTCAGTACGGAATTGCTGAAGCTATTCTTTTGGAGCATTTGAGCTTTTGGATTGCAAAGAATAAGGCAGACAAGACGAATTTTTTTGATGGCTATTATTGGACTTATAGTAGCACAAAGGCGCTGGCTGAATTATTCCCGTATATGTCCCCGAAAAGCATTTCGAGAGCGCTGCATCACCTGAAAGAAGAGGGACTTGTGCTGTTTGGTAATTATAATAAAAGCGCTTATGACCGGACGATGTGGTACGCATTGACAGAAGATGGAGAATTGGTTTTGCAAAATGGGAAAATGGATTTGTCAAAAGGGAAAATGGAAGAACCCAAAACGGAAAATCAAAATGCCCAAAATGTCCAACCTATACCAGATATAAGCACAGATATAAGCACAGATATAGTATCTAATGATACTTGCACGGAGCCGGAAAAACCGACCTCCGCGCCGCCGGTCATCACGCTGCCGCTGAATGATAAAACAGAGCATGAGATCACACAGGATGATGTCGACCACTGGAAGGAATTGTATCCTGCTGTGGATGTCATGACGGAGCTGCGGAAGATGAAAGGCTGGTGCGAAGGCAATCCGGCAAAACGAAAGACACGGCGCGGGATTGTGCGCTTTGTCAATACATGGCTGGCAAAAGAACAGGATAGGGGCGACAGCCGGAAAACGTCCCTGTCGCCGGTCAGCAGGTTTTTGGAAGGAGCTGAAACATGAACAGAAGAGCGTTTGTAAAAATTATGGATATGCTGGAAGCGGCATATCCGGCGCGGTTTGAAAAGATGGACGGGGAAAGAAAGCTTGAATTTTTCAACACATGGTATCGCGGGCTGTGTGACTTGGACACAGAAAATCTTGAACGGGCAGTCATGAAGCACATAAGAGACAGCAGATTCTTCCCGACTATCGCGGAACTGCGGGAAATCGCGCAGAAGTCTGTCCCAACGGCCAGCATCAGGGAGCTGTTTGAGCGGTTTGCAAATTACTACCCGGGCGATAACCCGGATTACAGAAGCGCAGCGTTTAAGATTTTTTTTGACAAGGTAAAAGGGATGGACCCAGAAGCCCGGTGGAACGAAACGGTCAGAATCAAAACAGCTGTGCTGAGATATGTGCAAGCATGTGAGATTGACGGAGAAGAGCCGCCGATGCCGCTGTGTGACTTCTTGGAGGCGATAGGCGTATGAGTTACTTTGCGGAACAGAACGTTGTAGGCTCCCTGCTGATGGACGGGGAAGCGATAGACCGGATTGCAGCATTTCTGGAACCGGAAATGTTTACCTCAGAGCTGTTGGGGCGCGTGTACCTGGAGTATCTGCGAGGATACGAAAACGGCTACCCTGTCAATCTGGTAACGGTCCGGGAGCGGCTGTGCGGCGATAATCTGCCAGAGAGTGTGATTGCAGAAAGTCTGAAAGAATGCGTAAGCGTCACGGTCACATCAGCGCAGATAAAGAGCTATGCGGAAGCCGTGCGGGATGATTACAAGGCGGCGCAGGTCGGAAAGCTCCTGTCTGGGACAAGGGTCACAGCGGCGGGCGTTAATGAGCAGATAGGGCAGCTGCTGACAGAGCTGGAAGCGCTGCGGGATGATAAGGCGGCAAAGGCGAAGACGCTGGCACAGATTGCTGCGGAATATCAAAACAATTATTTCTGCGAGCATCCAGACGGCTTGAAAGTAGGGCTGCCGCATCTGGATGACATGATAGGCGGGCTGGAGGGCGGTGACATTATCGTCATCGGCGCACGTCCGGCGGTCGGAAAATCGGCACTGGTAACGCAGATAACAACAAACCTTGCGGAGCAGGGCAAGAAAATCGGCTTTTACAATCTGGAAATGTCGGACAAACAGATGTACGAACGCTTTGTAGCATCGCAGAGCGGCTTAGGATTGACGAGAATACGCCGAGCTGTAAAGTTCTTAGGGGACGAGGAAAAACGCTTTAAAATGGCGAATAACGCGCTTGCAGGGCTATCCAACATAGTCATTTCAACTGGCACGAAGGCGGTCAGCGAGATTCGGGCAGAAAGCCGGCACATGGGATTTGATGTAATCGTCATAGATTACCTGCAACTTATCCGTTCGGATACGTTTTATCGGGGCAATCGCGTGGCAGAGGTGGGTGCGATCAGCAAGGCAATCAAGGCGCTGGCAATGGAGCTTAATATACCGATAATCCTGCTGTCGCAGCTCAACAGGGCATCGGAAGGGCGTGAGACAAGAGAGCCGTCCATGTCAGAACTGAGAGAATCTGGAGACATCGAACAGGATGCGAGCGTGATTATCCTGCTCTGGAATATGTCGGAGGATGACCGGTCAAAGAAAGGCTGCAAGGTCGAGAAAAACAGACAAGGAGAGACGGGGAAAATGGAGCTGCGCTTTGACGGTGACAAGATGAGGTTCAAGGACGCCGGAGAATGGCAGGAGCCTGCGGAAGACTGCCCGTTTACATGATATGGCAAGTGTGAAATTCCCGAAAGGGAGCGAAGAATGGACGATGTTCATGGATTTCTGGGGGCTGTGCCAAAAGTATTGGCAGCCGGAAGAATCCGATGAGTGGTGGGACGAAGCGCTGGGTGCATGTAATGATTTCGCATGGAAATACGGGAATGATGGGTTCCCGCGCGGTCTTGCTATGGCGCTGGTCCGCAAACTGGAAGAAGACGGGAGAAGAAGATGAAGGCAGTAAAACAAATGAAGCCGGGGCAAAAGCTTATGCTGAGAGACCCGCAATGTGAGAGCAGGAATTTGACCGTATCGGTCAAAGTGATAAAACAGTATCCCCACCATGTCCTTTGTGCGACAAAAAAAGGGATACGGATGTGTGTAACAAACGCAGAGCTGTACACGCTTGGTAGATCTGCGTTAATGGATGCTGATGGAAAGAAAGCAGTTATCCCGGACTGTACGGACCGCAAGTTCCCAAAGCTTTATTGGGGCGGCGTATTTTAAAACAAAAATAAGAGGAGATAAAAGTATGGGCGTGATTATATCAATGCTGGTTCTGCTTGCACTTATTGCGGCAGGCTCTGTGGTGTTGTACAAAATCGGCGAGGTAATTGTGGAATCGCAGGATACGGCGTGCCACGGCGAATACGGAAGATGGAGAAGAGAATATGAAGAAGCGGAAGAAGACAATGATGGAGATAGCCATTGAAAAGGCAGAGCGGGAGCTTGACCGGGAACTGAACATCCAGACGCCGCTCATCTACGGGTCGGCTGCCATTGCCCTGCGGCGTTTCTGGGGCTGGGGAACGAAGAGAATCCAGAAGGTGTTTGACCAGACGCAGGACATCTGGGAGGAATGCGCTGGTACAAATGCCAAGAGCATGATACAGATGCTGGATGAGCAGACGGGTATTGACCTGCGGATCCCGGGAAGCAACCGGAGCTGGAAAGAGTTGGCGTTTTTAAACGCTGATATCAATATGAGGTTGTCGCCGGAACGATGGCTGTACATGCGGCGGCAGCAGATTAGGTGGACGAATGCTCAGGTCAGGGCATGCCTGTTCCTATCGCTCAACCGGGCAGAGGGATTCGGCGGTGTGCGGATACAGCGCCTTACAGAGCAGATGGACGCTGTGCAGCAGGAGTATAGCTGCAACGTGCCGGAGATTATCAAGGCTTGCAAAGAGATGACGGGCGTGCAGTTACATAGCGCGCTGTTTGAAAGAAAATGAGAGGAGAATGGCAATGACAAATAGAGAAAAGTATGCAAAAGAGATTTTGGATATTGTGTGTGAAGGCAGCGACGTCGCTGTAAAAAATGGAGTACCTTGCAAGTGCAACAAAATAACTTGCAGAGAGTGTGATTTCGATAATACGGCTGTGTGCCTCAATAACCGTGTAAAGTGGTTTAAAGCAGAATATGTCGAGTCTCCGGTTGATTGGTCGAAAGTGCCGATTGACACGCCGATTTTGGTAAGAGATTTAGAGAATGAGAAATGGACAAAACGACATTTTGCAAAATACGAAGGCGGTAAGGTGTATGCATTCAGGAACGGTGGAACAAGTTGGAGTGGCTGTTGGCCTGTATGTTGGGAACAGGCAAAACTTGCCACGGATGATGAGCTGAATAAAAACAGCATCCTGCGGGCAGATGGGAGGAAAGAGAAATGAATAGACTGACAAATCAAGATGCCTATTGGATAGGAGAATAGTTCTGGACAAGCGCAGAAGAGCCAGATGATGATGAAATCGACAAGGTATACATGAGGTTAAAAGCGTATGAGGATACGGGGCTGATGCCAGAAGAGGTTGAAAAAATGCGTGATGAACATCGCTGGATTCCCTTGATGGAGCGACCGCCGAAAAACGAACAGGAGGTATGAAGATGAATAAAAGGCAGAAGAAAAAAGCAATATTCGGTTACAGAATGAGTAATACCAAGATTCGGAAACGAATTAAAAACATAAAATTATTGGATAAACCAAAAACAATATACGATGGATTTGGAATATCAGATGCGTTTTGCCCGTTTTGCGGGTGTGACTTAATCAAATGGAGCGGAAACAAGGTTAGTTATCTAGAACTATGGGAAACGGGTTATTGCGCAAGATGTGGAGAAAAAATAGCTGGAGCAGATAACGGTCCGTATCATCATATATTAAGAGATATGTTGGAATATCCGGAAGCAACGATAAAAGAACTGCAGGAATTATACTGAGCATATTCGCGGCATCACGAAAATGGTCATAATGTTGCGGCGAGGGCTATGATATGGGTTTGGATAAATCTATTCAATCGGGAAGAGAGCACCGGAATCAGTATACCGGCGCAAAGGCTGTAGATGCAACCTGCCGGAATCATGGCAGCTGCAAACGATGCCTCAGTAACAGGACTCATAAAAATGACAAAAGAAGAAACGCGCTGGAACAGCAGTTAAATGAGGTTTGAAGGTAAATGATATGGAAGCAATTAAGGCTTTATTGGTTTCATGTGCAATATTAGCCATATGGTATGCTTTAGAATTCGAGCAGTTTGGTGAGTTACAGTGGGACAGAAAATGTGATGGAATAGTATGGTGGTTGTACTTTTTTGTATTGTGGTATTTATTTGCACATCAGAATAGGGGTTAAGGAGAAAATATGAAATCGCTAATAATTGATTGTTTTGCCGGGGGTGGAGGAGCAAGTGTAGGAATTGAAATGGCATTGGGGAGACCGGTCGATATTGCAATCAACCATGATCCACAGGCAATCCGCATGCACAAAGTCAACCATCCGGACACGCTGCATTTGACAGAGGACATTTTTGAGGTTGACCTGCAAAGATATGTAAAAGGGCGTCATGTTGCGCTAATGTGGGCATCGCCCGACTGCACAAGCCATTCCAAGGCAAAAGGAGGACAACCCCGAAAAAGTGGACTGAGAATCCTTCCGTGGGCGGTATACAAACACGCAAAAGAAATCTTGCCTGATGTGATTATCATGGAAAATGTTGAGGAAATACAACAGTGGGGCCCGCTTGATGAAAATGGACATCCTATCAAAGAACGCCTGGGCGAGGATTATAAGAAATTTATATCTGCCATGAAAGGATTGGGATACATATTCGATAGTAGGGAGCTGGTGGCTGCTGATTACGGAGCACCGACAACGCGGAAACGCTGGTATGCAATTTTTAGAAGAGATGGGAAAGATATTGTCTGGCCGGAGCAGACGCATTTTAAAGATTCGGAGCCAAAATGGAAGCAATGTGGAGAGTACATCGACTGGTCTGATTTGGGGAAATCGATATTTGACAGACCAAAACCGTTGGCAGATGCCACACAGAAACGAATTGCGAACGGAATCCGGAAGTATATTCTGGAAAGCGAGCCATACGTAGTTCGAGACAAAAGAGCGGCGGCATTTATCATTCAGTATCACGGGGAGCAGAAAGCTGGGGATGCCAGAGGGCAGTTGTTATCGGAGCCGATCAAGACTATAGATACCAGTAACCGGTACGGACTTGTCACAGCGTTTATTACAAAGTTTTACAAGAGCGGCATTGGGCAAGAATGTGATGAACCGTTGCACACGATAACAACATCGCCAGGGCATTTCGGATTGGTCAGCGCATTTCTGATTAAATATTATGGTTCTGGCGGGAGTTGCCAGACAATAGACAGACCATTAGACACAATTACGACAAAAGACCGGTTCGGGCTTGTAAATGTGATATTGGATATTGACGGAGAGCAATATATCATCAAAGACATTTTTCTGCGTATGCTGAAACCGGAGGAGTTAAAGCGGATGCAGGGATTTCCGGATGATTATATAATCGACCGCGATATTGACTGGAAGCCGTATCCGATCAAGGAGCAGGTTGCAAGGATTGGGAACAGTGTTGTGCCAGTTATGGCGGAAACATTAGTCAGGGCGAACTGCTCATACCTTAAAATTGGAGAAAGACTTCCGAATCTGAGAATAAATGACAGCGAAAACCAACTGAAATTTGCTTAAGTGAGCATTTTTAGTGAGGGAAAGAAATGGCAAAAATATCAAAAAACACAATAAATAATCTTAGAGAGTTTATGAGCAGAGGGTGCGAATATAGCGGAACGCAGGAAATAGTTAATGACTTGATGAATGAATCATTAAGGGAGATGGGCGCAAAAATCATAGAAGCTGATAATGTAAGTTTAATAGATTGGGATGATGAGACAATAGGAATGCTTGATGATTTTGCAAATATATTCTGGGATAAAGCTGTTGAGTCGTTTCTTAATGTGCTTGCGACAGAAAATATAAAAATGAGCATTTAGAGGAGGAATAATGGATTTTGGATTTTACAATATGGACTGTGTGGAAGGCATGAAGCATTTCCCGAATAAATTTTTTGACATAGCCATAGTAGATCCTCCGTATTTTTCAGGGCCGGAAAAACGTGAATATTACGGAAGGCGCATTAGTCCGATCGGAGTCCGGAGAACTTATGAGCCATCAGGGGCATGGGAAGTACCGGGAAGGGAATATTTTAGAGAGCTGGAACGAGTATCAAAGGAACAGATTGTGTTTGGATGTAATTACTTTGACTGGAAGTTCCCGCCGGGGCGTATAGTATGGGACAAGTGCAATGGCAACAGCAGTTTTTCGGATTGCGAGATTGCTTCCTGCAGTATACATGATTCTGTAAGGATTTTTCGCTACATGTGGAATGGAATGATGCAGGGGAAGTCGGTAAATGAGGGGTGGATTCAGCAAGGGAATAAGGCAAAAAATGAAAAACGAATCCACCCAACGCAGAAGCCAGTAAATCTATACAGATGGATTGCGTCGCGCTATATAAAGCCGGGAATGGTGGTGCTTGATACCCATGTAGGAAGTGCAAGTAGCCTTATCGCATATCATGAAGCAGGGATAAAGTATATCGGATTTGAGCTTGATCCAAAGCGTTATGCAGATGCATTCAAAAGACTGCAGGAAGAGACGGCGCAGCAATCTATTTTTACAGTAAACTGATATTTAACTAAAAACAGAGGGGAAGCCGCAGAATTACACCTAACCGGCCAGCTCCGGCGCGCCAGCTTGTGTGCTGGTCCCATCTGCTTACACAGATATATCCTGTGAGGACGGGATAGGGTTACAAAAAAGATAAAAAATCAGCGGTGCATCCATCCGACCAAAGATAACATGCACCGCCATCGCCTAAGGATATTATATCATAGCGGGAATCCTTAGGCAAGGCGAAAGGAGGCAGCTATGGCAGGGATTAGTAAAAAAGATATGGTTATCAACAACATCATCGCGGCAATGGGGCAGCATCTGGATGCTAAGCTCCTGCGGCTGCTGGAAAACGTGATGCGGCAGAATCTGTATGGATTTGAGGTCATGGAAGAGTGCACCGATCTGGCGGTAAGAATGGAGGATAATGACCGTATCGTACAGGTGTTTCTGGCGAGCAAAAAGCTGGAAGGGTGCAAGGATAACAGCCTGTTACAGTACCGGCTGACAGCGCAACAGTTTTTCTCGGTCATCCAGAAAAAATATACCGATGTAACAAAGGATGATGTCAAGGTATATTTGGCATGGAGGATGCAGCGCGTTAAGCCTAAAACAGTCCAGAACACAAAGAGTAACCTGTCAAGCTTATTCGGATGGCTGCATGATGAGGGATACATATCTGCAAACCCAGTCAGCAGGGGCAGGATAAAGCTGGACGAGCTGGAGAACATCCACCTGACGCCGGAGGAAGAAGTGCAGGTTCGAGACGTGCCAAAGAATCTGAAGGAGGCTGCTATTGTGGATTTCCTACTTTCAACCGGCGTGCGGGTGGGAGAGCTGGCCGCGATGAACATCTCGGACGTGGACTTTGCAAAAGGCACAGTGACATTCCGTGGAGAGAAAGGCAGCTGCCGCTTCCGGACGGTGCTCTTGGACGTCAGGGCAAAACGGCATCTGATGGATTATCTTAATGAGCGGACAGATACAAATCCAGCGCTGTTTGTGACTGATCGGCGCTATAACGGCGCCCCGAAGCGGATGAGCAAGCACGGGCTGGAAACAATCACAAAGACGGTAGGAAAGCGGGCAGGACTGGATAAAAACTTGACTGTCCATGTATTCCGGCGGACATTTGCAACACGGCTGGCAGATGCAGGCTGTCCGCTGGAGGTAATACAGGAGCTTATGGGGCATGTTAAACCGGAGACAACGCAGAGATATATCGCAAAGTCGCAGGCGCGTGTGGTGCAGTCGGCGGCAAGGTACTTTAATGCAGCATGATAGGAGGTGGTAATGATGGATAAAGAGCAAGAGCAGAAAAAGGCATGGTTGCGGGAATACCGTTTGAGCATGGAACGGGTGCGGTCGCTTGCGGAAGAGCTGCATCGCTGGCAGGATATCGCGGAAAAAGCTACGCAGAGTTTTGACCCCGTTCCGACTGGCGGCGGCTCATCTGACAGAGTTGGTAATGCGGCTGCGATGATAGCGGACATTCAGCATGAAATTGAGCAGGAAATAGCATTTGCCAAAGAGGCACGGAAAGAGCGGGCGCAGGCTATCAACGCTGTGCAAAATCCGCGATACAGGACGGTTTTGCGAATGTATTATATAGCGGGCATGTCATTTTTTAAAATATCTTGTGTACTTGGCAAAAGCGAACGAAATATACAGGACATTCACCGGAAGGCGATAAAACAGATAGGGGGAGAAAATATTGATTGATAAAGAGGTAATTCAGAACCAGTCCGGTTATTATGATGGAACAGCAGGAAAGGCAATTTTAAATATCGAAAGGGAGAAGAAAATGAATAACAAAACAGGAGAAGTATGGAAAACACAGGCAACAGATGGAGCAGAGTATAGCGTGGTGATTTTGAAAGACCATGGTCCTATTGTATCAGCGCTGCGGCTGAGAGACGAAAGGACGGTTAATGATGATATTGAAATTATAGCGGGTACAAAAATGTATGCAGATTGCAGGAAGGTACACTTTTTGAGGTATAGCGCGCTGACTGGATTTGTGCGTACTTTGTCGGATGCAGAATTGCGGGACATAAGAATAAAGGTTGCAGATGCGCTTGACTTAGGGGACGCAGCGGAGAGCGTCGAAAAGAAACCGGTCGAAAATGTGGAGACCAGAGGAGGAGACGGCAGCGCAAGTCAACGACTGGTAGAGGTCACGGCGCAGCTTGAAGTCTATCAAAAACTGTATAATGAGTTACTGGTACGGGTGGTATAAAAATAAGGCGGGGCTTGGACAGCTCCGCCTTAAATGATATGCACGCTTTTTTCTATGGCGCTTTCCAGCTTCCGGGAGGTCCGGCGCAGGTAGACCTGTGTGGTATGCACGCTGGCGTGTTGGTAAAATTCCCGCGCCGCTTCGATGTCATAGCCGCTTGCCTCATATACTTCCTGCCCGGCGAACTTTCGGAAACTGTGGGTTGATATGTTATCATAGCCAAGATATTCCCGCACAGCTTTGAGCTGCTTCTGCACCTCGCGGGGTGTGATGGGGAATATGCGCGCATCTGTCTGGATCTGGTTTATTTGGCAGTAGTCCCAAACAAATCTATATACCGCATCCGGCACGGGAAACGCGCGAACCTTTCCGGTCTTTTGTTCGGTAATATTAAACCGCCAGAAATTCCCCTCCCGGACAAAATCGCACGGGCGAAGCCGGAGCAGGTCGCCTATTCTGATGCCCGTATTCGCTTCCAGCGTGACGATTGCGGCAAGTTTCGTGCTGGGGCGGTGTGTTTTGCCATCTGCGGATTTATACCCGCTTTTTAACGTCCTCACGATGTTCTGGAGGGTGTCAAGGTCGGCTGTAGCTGTTGTGTATGCGCCCATGTCGGTCTCCTTTCTTAGTGGCTTATGCTGTTGCACGTCTATATATTTCATCAATGATTTTTTGTTTGTTTTCTTCGGTCGCTTCCAGCATCCAATCAAAATCTAATACCATGCGCTTTCCGTCATTGCTGATTTTTTCAGTTGGATTATATTTTCCCCAACATCCAGTAGCGTCGGTTGCGTATGTGCTAATGCTCCAATAGGTTTCTAAAACCCTGTTAATATATCCGTTTTTGTTCCACAGATACGGCAAAGAATTTTTCCCGCCAGGATTCTCGCATCTTACAAACTCAAAAGCAATTTTTTCGCCTTTTGCATTCAGCTCCGTAAATTCATGATAGCTTCTTGTTTTGCTTCTCATTTCTGTAGTATATTCTTTCTTCATATTTCCACCTTTTAACCTTTCTTTTTATTCTATAAAAGTCAATTCCCGATCGTCTTCGGCGTTTTGGTAAATGCTGCCGGGACGGTAGTAGATGACGGCCTCTGCTGCGGGTTAATATTCAGACGGAAAGAGAACCGTTAAAATGTCAAAATCCTGTTTCAGCCATACCTTGCGCCCATCTGGAGAGGTGTAGGCGCTCATTGCAAACCGTGGGTTCATGTTGTTAAGCTCAGCATCCTCTGGCGTTATTTCTCCCCAGTCCCTGCGGAGGTGGCGGAGAAAACAGCCATTGATAAACAGCCGGAAGTCTTCGCTACTTTCAACGGCTGCGGCGATGCCTGCCGTCATGTATGTGCTGACCTTTATTCTCATGCTTCCCATCCTCCTTTTTCTATGTCCTGAGCGGTGCGGATCATATAACCGCTGACCATGCTTATTATGCAGATAATAAATATATCCATGTGTGCCTCCTTAATACCGGGAATCTATAGAGCGGATTTTTAAAATCTCATCGTCTGTTACGTCTGCCGTGCCTTTGGTGTCAAAACTGACTTGTACCAGTTCGCCATCATTGAAAACCTCGTCCACCATCCAGACGTTGCCGTCTGCGGTCTCTACAACCATATAGTCGTAATAATTCCCGGTCATGACATCGAGACGGGGGACCTCGGCGACGGGCTGTGCTGCGGTGAGTGTTGTTGCTGTGAGGATGATTGTTGCAATGATTTTCTTCATGTTTTTTCCCTTTCTGGCGGGTTAAAGGGTTGCCGCCGCCCTGAATCATTTATTTATGCTGTTTTAAGGACTTCAGCCGGGTCAAACCGGAAAAGGAAGCCGTGCAGGAATTTGGAATAATAAGCGCCGCGGGCTTTCATGGCGTTGTTTTCTGCGATGTATGCAGCTTTGTCCAGATTCTCGGCAATCCTTACAATCCAGAGTTCAGAGCCGTCGCGGGTGTCCTCGCCCTTTGTGATTTTATAAGTGTAGCCGGCTTTTTCTTCGACCTGTGCCGCTTCGGCTATGGTGGAGCTTTCAGCCTTTGCGGGGGTGTCGCTGGTCTTCTTAACTCTGGCAGTCTTCGGAACAATTTTGATGTTCTTCCCGTTATTCTGCGCGCAGCCGAAATAGTAGAAATCTACATAAAAATAATCAATCATGCCGTCACAGTCCTCATAATTGTAAGACTTTACAAAAGCGTCTACATCTTCAATGACCGCCTTGGTCGCTTCGTTCAGGACCTTGTAAAAGTTTCCATGCTCGGCGCCGATCCGGTCGTACTCGGCTTTCAGCTCTGCATTAGTCCAGCTTGTCAGGGCAAACAATCCGTTCCGGCTGGCTTTCCGTAAAAATTCGCTTTCGTCTTCGTCATTCAGCTCATCGGCAGCCTTGTATATCTCTATTGGGCTTTCTTTAAGGTCAACGTGCAATTCCTGACACATGGAAGCGTAAGAGGTACGGACGCTGAATTTGTAGGTGGGATATTTTTCTTTGACATATGCCCGGACAATCTGTGCAACCTCTTTCAGGCTGCGGCTGAAATCATGGTTGCAGCCTTCCCAGCCGTTGGCAGTATAGAACTGACTGCGGGTGCTGTCTGCGGTCTCGTTGATGTTCAGACCGGTTTCGGCTTCCTTGCGGTTCTTCCAGATCGGAAAGAGCGCGTCATATTCCACATTGATTTCCTTCATAATTTCCAGATCTCCGCCGTTGTCGGGGTGGTTCTTCTTTAATAATGCTTTGTACTGGTCTTTCAGATCCTCATAAGATTTCACGTTTTTAAAATGTTTCATGGTGTTCTCCTTTCGGTGCGCCTTGGTCGGCGGCTTTGTTTCCCTTGCTGTAATTGCATAGTAGCATAGTTTAATAATTGTGTCAATAGCATAGTTTAATAAAAATTAAAAATCTTTTTTGCTTCCTTATTATAATAAAGAATGCGAAAAACATTTTGATTGACAGCATAGTTTAATAATGTTATAATCAAAAAAACATGACTGGAGGTTTTACGATGGCGTTTAAAGAAAAAGAGAAAGAGTTATCATATATAGCGCAGTATCAAAAAGATAATTATGATCGTATAACGGTAATGGCCCCAAAGGGCACAAAGGAGGAGATAAAAAAAGCAGCAGAGCTAAAAGGAATGAAGATTTCGGGCTTTGTCCTGGATGCCGTGCAAAAAGAATTGTTAAGAATGAAAGAATAGTTTAATAAAATTATTGACAGCATAGTTTAATAATGTTATAGTAAATACAACAAGAAAACAGAGCCGGAAGGCAGGAGGGAAACAAGATGAGAGTTTTCAGAATCTACGCAGAAGGAATTGAGGGAAGTGCGAATTTTAAGAAATTTGCAAAAGAAGTAGAAGAAAGAATAAACGATGATGAAGAAATCATTAAAAGCGCAAAAGAAGTAAACCAAAAGTTTTTCGCACTTGTTAAAAATGCGCGTGAAAATGATGAGAACGAATTGTTCTTAGGCTCCATGATTCTGGGGGAAGTGCAAAAAATGCCGAGATACTGTTATAAAAAACATTGCGAATATGAAGGAACTGAATATGAAGCGGAAATTGACTTGCTGAAAAGAACCTTTACACTCGTAAAAGTGCAGTAAAGAAAAAATAGGAGGAATGAGCAATGGAAAACAATAAAATCAAATGCTATTTACATTATAAGAGTAACGGTAATTTTATAAAAGATTTCGAGATGCCTGGCGAGCTGTCGGATGAAATCACGCTGGAGCTTCCGAAAGGCTGGACAGTTGACGTCAAAAATGTTTATGGAAGTACGCTGCTTGCATATAACGGCGTAATTATGGACACATTTAATTCGCTTATACGCGTAAACGGTGATAGAATATTTTTGAATAACGAGGGGCAGTTTTTTACCTGTAAAAGAAAATAATAATTTGTGGGGCGGGATTCCTGCCCCTTTTTATGATATGGGGGTGTTTTTATGGCAGATAACATGTTGCCACGGGTTTGCCGTGAATGTGGCGTAACATTTTCGGGAGGTCCTCGGGCGTGGTATTGTCCAAATTGTCGGGAGGAGAGAAAAAAGGAGCAGTGGAGGAGCTGCCAGCGCCGGAAAAAGGCGGGTGCAGTCGTACCGATCGGAAGCGTTATAAAATGCGAGAGCTGCGGAAAAGAGATTGTAAAAAACGGCAGCCTGCAACGTTTTTGCAATGACTGCGCCAAAATCCACCTTAAAGAGATTGACAACGCTCAGTCACTCCGCTGGAAGCGGGAGAATCCGGAAAAGATAAAAAAATCAAAACATGACATGACAAAAAGGAGGAGCGCAGAAGAGGGAAAAAGCTCCGGCTGCACTGGCGTGAGCTGGGACAAGACAAAAAGAGCGTGGATTGCGTCAATAGGATATCACGACAAGCAGTACAGACTGGTGAAAACAAAAGATTTAGATGCAGCCACAAAAGCCCGGAAAGAAGCGGAAGAAGCAGTAAAGAACGGAGATTTTGAAAAGTGGATAAATAAACCAAAAACCGAATAAAAAACGGTAAAAAGTGCAAAAATTACGAAAAACTTCATTGTTTTTCATGTCGCACCTGTGCTATCATGTATAATGACATAAGTCGAGAGGACAACCAAAGTCCTCCCGGCTTTTTTATTACCCAAAACCAGACCAGCAGAAAGGAGGGCACAGATGGCAGACAGCAAAGACAGAACAGATATTCCGGCAGAGGTTACAAGCAGGGCTGACGATGCAGATAAAACCGCAGATCATGGCAGTGATAAAGCTATGTCGGGGAATGGTGATAAAACAGACGGCAAAGAGAAAAAACCGGAGAATAACGGGTTAGATAACCTGGTATCCTTTGCAGACAGAAGCACGGAAGAAGTGAGGGAGATAGCTGCTAGGGGTGGTAGAAAGTCAGGAGAGACGCGGAGAAAGAGGCGTACAGCCAAGGAGATCGCCAGAACGATCCTGCAAACAGACCTTTCAGCGGAGCAGGTAGAAGAGGTTTTGGATGGCGCTAAGGACCTGATCGGTGATGATGCAAGCGCTTATGCTGTGATGATTGCAAAGATGGTGCAGGAGGGGCTGCGGGGCAATGTGCAGGCGTTTACGGCGGTGAGAGACACGGCAGGAGACAAGCCAACAGACAAGCAGGAGGTCACGGCAGCAGTCACGGCGGGAGATGTGGCTCTGCTGGAGAAGGTCGGGGCGCGCTTAGGCATCAAAAAGGCAGACGAGTTGACGGATTAACGACAACAACGGCATGAATTGTGCAGAGTGACAACAAAAGAGTGGTGCGGTTGTGCAATGTGACAGGGGAAAGGTTCGCAAAACTGTACAAATGCGAACTTTTGAGCCTGCTGCCGGTTTGAGCCTGCTGCCGGGCAATCTGCATCAGGGAGAGCCAGCAAGCAGGAGGCAGGAAGGACGGCAGGGGAGCAGATCAAGCAGGGCGGCGGGCTGTGCTCATTGGTTTTGTGCGCTGTGTAATTTTTTTTATTTTATTCCGGCGCTTTGGGCGGTCTGACAGCCTGCTGGGATACCC
>Scooby_p2__coassemble_132_pt1 | contig 73452 bp, 71 predicted proteins | sample Scooby_p2__metabat2_high_PE_043 | metagenome-assembled genome bin Scooby_p2
CGCCGCAGATAAGAGATGGCATGAATGCCCGGATTCCTGTGAAATTTATGCTTACCCTCAGTTTAGCACCTTGTGGGGATATAGGCAAGAAATTTTTCTGCCAGAATGTAACAGGAATTTTTCATTCTTTGACATCAAAAAAACAGATATCCTGTGAGCAGCTGCTGCTTTCTCTTTCACAATTTAATGACCCTGTCCAGCCTTGCCCGCGTTTCATCCGTCAGCTTGTGCGTTATCAGCACGACTGTTTTATCGCTGTCCAAAACCATATTCTCGATTTTCTGACTCGACCGAGCATCCAGATTGGCGGTCGCCTCGTCCATGAACAGGATTTTCTTTTCCCGCGCCAGCGCCCGTGCGATAGCGACACGCTGTTTCTGCCCGCCGGAAAGGTTTTTGCCGTTCTCCAAAAGCTCCTGACTTGCATCCGCATGCAGTCCCACCGTTTCCAGAAGCTTTTCCGCCTGTTCTGTTCTCAATTTGCCGCCTTGTACACATATATTTTCTATCCCGCATACTGGCTGTTGTACAGCTCCGCGTAAAACCCTCCCTTTGCGAGCAGGCTTTCGTGATTTCCCTGCTCGATGATGTTCCCATCCTTCATCACAAGGATGACGTCCGCGCTGCGTATCGTGGACAGCCTGTGCGCCACGATAAAGCTCGTGCGCCCCTCCATCAGCTTTGCAAACGCATTCTGTATCTTTAACTCCGTGCGCGTATCGATAGAAGACGTCGCCTCGTCTAATATCAGCATCGGCGGGCGGCACAGCATCACGCGGGTAATGCACAGAAGCTGCTTTTGTCCCTGCGACAGTCCGCCGCCGTCCTCGCCTATCACAGTGTCATAGCCCTTTGGCAGACGCATGATAAAGCTGTGGGCATGACACGCCTTCGCCGCCGCAACAACTTCCTCCTCAGATGCATCGGGCTTTCCGACCGTAATATTATCCCGTATCGTCCCCGAACGCAGCCATGTCTCCTGCAGCACCATGCCGTAGCCTGCCCGCAGGCTACGCCTTGTCAGATCACGAATATCCGTATCCTCCACACAGATGCTGCCTCCGTCCACATCATAAAACCGCATCAGCAGATTGATGACCGTCGTTTTTCCGCAGCCTGTCGGTCCGACGATAGCGATGCGCTGTCCCGGCTTCACACGCAGGTTAAAATGCTCTATCAGTCTTTGCTCCGGCGAATAGGAAAAGGAAACATCCTTTAATTCCACTCTGCCGTCTATCCCGGAAAGGCTTACCGCGTCCTCCTTTTCCGGTGTCTGAGGCTCTTCCTCTATCAGCCCGAATACCCTTCCCGCGCAGGCGATGGCGTTCTGCAGCTCCGTCACCACGCCCGAAATCTCATTAAAGGGCTTCGTATACTGGTTGGCATAGCTTAAAAAGCTGGAGAGCTGCCCTACCGTCAGCCGACCCTGAATCGCTGCCAGCGCGCCGAATATCCCGACTCCTGTATACACAAGGCTGTTGACAAAGCGGGTCGCCGGATTGGTAAGGGAGGAAAAAAAGATTGCCTTTAAGGAACAGCCCTGCAGCCTTCCGTTTATCTCGTCAAACTTCTCCAGCGTTTCCTTTTCATGTCCGAATGCCTGCACGACCTTCTGCCCGCCTATCATTTCTTCTATCAAAGCCGTCTGCTCGCCGCGTGTCTCCGACTGTACCTTAAACATTTTAAACGTACGCTTCGCAATAAAAGAAGCGACCAGCAGGGAGACCGGCGTCACCACCAAAACGACGAGCGTGATGCTCACATTTACCGAAAACATAAACGCAAGCGTCCCAAAAATCGTGATGACCCCTGAAAAAAGCTGGGTAAATCCCATCAGAAGCCCGTCCGCGAACTGGTCCACGTCCGCTATCACACGGCTCACGATTTCCCCATGGGGATGGGAATCGATGTATTTGAGCGGCAGGATTTCAATCTTTGTAAATGCCTCGTTCCGCACGTCCCGCACGATCTGATAGGTCAGCTTATTATTGCATACGTTCATGAGCCACTGGGAAAGCGCTGTCACGCCTATCACCAGCCCCATTTTGAAAAGCACCCGGAATACGCCATCGAAGTCCACGCTGCCCGGCCCGATGATGCAGTCCACCGCATTTCCGATCAAAAGCGGCAGATAAAGCGTGCCCGCCACTGTCACCGCTGCCAGCAACAGGGACAGCAGCAGAAAAAAGCGGTATGGCTTCATATACCGGAGTACCTTTTTCAAAGTACGCCTCTGTGCTTCATCTATCTTTTTTCCCATTTTACTTTTCCCCCTCCGACGTATTTTTGTCAAACTGAGAATAGTGTATCTCCTGATAAACAGGGCATGTTTTTAAAAGCTCCTCATGCGTGCCAAGTCCCGCCATATGTCCGTCCTCCAAAACGAGTATCTTATCCGCATGCCGCATCGAGGACGTCCTCTGGGAAACAATAAATACTGCGGGCGCGCCGTCCATCGTCCTGAGGGCTCTGCGCAGCGCTGCATCCGTCGCAAAGTCCAATGCCGACGCGCTGTCATCCAGTATCAGGATTTCCGGACGCCGCACCAGCGCCCTCGCAATGGTCAGTCGCTGTCTCTGCCCTCCTGACAGATTTTTGCCGCCCTGCAGGACATCCGCATTCAAGCCTCCCTCTTTTTTCTCTACAAATTCCTTTGCCTGGGAAATCTCCAGCGCACGCCACAGTTCCTCCCCGGAAGCCTCCTTCTTCCCCCAGCGCAGATTCTCCGCTATCGTTCCTGCAAACAGCGCCGCCTTCTGGGGAACGATACCGACCTTTTCTCTCAGCGCGTCTTTGGTGTATCCCTTTACATTTCTTCCGTCCACGAAAACTCCGCCCTTTGTTGCGTCATAAAAGCGCGGTATCAGATTTACGATACTGGTCTTACCGGAACCTGTACCGCCTATGATGCCCATCGTCTCCCCTTTTTTTACAGAAAAGCTGATGTCCGTCAGCGCCTCGCTGCCCGCTCCGGCATAGGTCAGGCTCACATGCTTAAATTCCACCGCCGTTTCTGCATCGGTCACGACCGCTCTTCCATCTAATGCCTTTCCAGTGCAGCCTTGCGCCTGCATTCCCGTTTCCGGCAAAAATTCCATGCTGCTCTTCGTCTCAAGTACATCCTGCACCCGGTTTCCGCATGCTGCCGCCTTTGTCAGAGTAACGGTCAGGTTCGCCATTTTTACAAGCTCCACAAGTATCTGCGACATATAATTGACAAGCGCGATGACCTCGCCCTGCGTCAGGACGCCACTGTCTACTCTAAACGCCCCCGTATACAAAAGCGCGATGACCGCCCCGTTTATGATAACGCAGGTAAGCGGATTCATCAGCCCTGAAATACCGCCCACAAATTTCTGGAGGCCCGCCAGCGCATCGTTTTCTTCCCGATAACGCCTTTTTTCATCCTCTTCTTTATTAAAGGCGCGTATCACGCGCGCACCGCTCAGATTTTCCCGCGTCAGCCCGAGCACCCGGTCCAGCCGCCCCTGCACCTTCCGATAAAGAGGAAGCGTCCAGAGGATGATACCAAATACAACAACGGATAAAAGCGGTATTGTTACTACAAACACAAACGCTGCCTTCACATCCACAGTAAACGCCATGACCATCGCGCCGAACACGATAAAGGGTGAACGCAGAAACAGGCGGAGAAACATGTTGACGCCGTTCTGCACCTGGTTGACATCGCTCGTCATCCGCGCTATCAGCGTTGCCGTCCCAATTTTGTCCATTTCCGTATAGGACAGTCCCTGAATATGCAAAAACAGCTCATGTCGAAGCTTTGTCGAAAATCCGGTCGCAGCCTTTGCCGCAAAAAACTGCGCCGTAACAGAGCACGCCAGCCCGACTGCGCCCAATGCCACCAGGAGCAGACACATTTTTACAATATAAAAGCTGTCCCGGTGCGCGATGCCCGTATCTATCACCGCCGCCATCACGAGCGGGACGAACAGCTCCAGAAGAGCCTCGAGCATCTTAAACAGCGGCGCGAGCACCGTTTCCTTTTCATATCCTTTCAGATAACACAGAAGTTTCTTCATCTGATTTTCCTCCGCCGTATCAAAAACACCAGTCTCATTGTAATCTCCTCCCGCGTATCTTTACCTTTTCCGGAGAAATCCTGCCGCAAATATGCCGTATCCTATCATCGCCCCGGCGCAGTTTAACAAAATGTCATCCACATCGAACGCGCCAAATGCCGTAAAGAGCTGAAACAGTTCGATACATGCCACCAACACAAAAGAATCCAGAAACAGCACCCACCATCTGCGGCTCTCCTTCTGTACAAACGGCGTCAGAAATCCGAATGGGATAAACGCGATCACATTCCCGACCAGATTTTCAAAGCTGTTCAGCCGTCCCCAATAACGGATGTACATTTTTATCGTCTTGAAAAATGTAAAATTTGCCGTTCCCAGCCCTTCCAGCACAACACTTTTGCTCCATGACCGGGTGATCTCCTCCAGCCGCTCCATCGGATATTTAAAGACGATAACCCGAAGGAGCAGCAGAATATAAATAAAAAACACAACCTTCAGGATGCGCCCTGTCTTCCTGCTGGTTTCATCCTCCGTACAAAGGCTGTGCCTGAGTGTGTCCCATATTTTCATAAAAACCCCTCAATAATAAACCTCCATCAGCGCAAGACCACAGGCAGGCGCCAGCGCTCCCGCTCTTTGCCGGTCTTTTGCTTCCAGTATCCGCACCATATCGTCCGCGGAACGCTTCCCAAGCCCTGTTTCCACAAGGGTCCCCGTCAGTATCCGTACCATATGATATAAAAATCCGTCGCCCGTAAATGTCAGGACTATCTCTTCTCCCTGTTTTTCTATCCCTATGGAAGATATCGTCCGTACCGTAGATTTTTTCTTACTCTTTGCAGAAGTAAACGATGCAAAATCATGGCGTCCGGTCAGAAGCTCCGCAGCCTCTCTCATGGCACCCAAATCGAGTTCTTCATCCACCTGCCACACAAACCGCCTGTCAAATATATTTCTGACCTTTCCATTCCAGATGCGATAGCGATATGTCTTTCCGACCGCGTTGAGGCGCGCGTGAAACCGCTCCGGCGCCTCTTCGCAGGAGAGCACTGCCACATCCTCCGGCAGATACCTGTTCATCTCTTCCAAAAGCTCTTCGGGTGACAGGTCTGTATCCATATGGAAGCTGGCTGCCTGCCCGTAGGCATGCACCCCCGCGTCCGTCCTTCCGGAGGCATTTATCTCCACCGGTGCTTCCGCTATTCTGGAAAGCAGCGTTTCAAATTTCCCCTGCAGCGTATTTTCCGTACTCCCCTGCCGCTGCCATCCCTGATAACGGGTTCCATCATATTGAACCACTATCTTAAAATTACGCAAGCTTCCTGTTCCTTTCCCTCAAACCTTTTTATTATTTTCCGTCCGGTCTGTGAAGGTCCTCTTCCTCCAGCTTTCTGAAATGATTGAAGCCCTCTATCAGTATCCGCACGCTGGCTATCGTCGTATCAAAAAATCCCGCCTGATACATATTCGCCACAATAATGCCTGCCGGGACTGCCAGTATCATCCCGACAACGCTCCCCATCTTATAGCCGATAAATAATAAAAACAACGTCGGCAGTGCAGGAACCCCGATAGAATCTCCGACAATCTTCGGCTGGATGAGCTGACGCACCAGCTGACCCACACCCCACATTATCATCAGCCCCAGCGCCATCTTATAATCGCCGCCCAGCACCTTTACAAGTGCCCACGGCCAGAGCACCGCCCCTGTTCCAAACACCGGAAAAAAATCAAGGAAAGCGGTTCCCAAAGCGATCAGCGCACTGTATTTGACCCGCAGAACCATAAAGCCGACCAGCAAAAGAAAATATATCCATATCTCTATCTTCAGCTGCGCCTTAAAATATCCGCCGACCGCCCCCGTCAGGCTCCGGTACATCACCATCCATTTCGTCCGAAAGCCTTCCGGAACATACTTTCTGAAAAAAGCGATGACCTCCGTACGCTGTGCGATGAACAGATAGGAGGACAGCAGGCACATTATCACTCCTACCAATATGGAAGGGATATTTTTTGCATAATTGCCCACCACGGTCACTGTATGGCTTCCTACCTGATTCGCCATATCGCTGACCCAATCGGTCAAACCATCTATGACTGCCGTTATCTGACTCTGGATATCCGGGGAAAGATACTGGGTGAAACGCTGCAGCAGCCTGCCTGCATTGCTCACATCCTCCTCCAGAGAATGCCACAGCACGGGAAGGTCGTGTACAAACCCTGAAAGCTGCTCTGCCAGAAGGCTTACCCCCCAATAGGATATCCCGATGACTGCCGCGATAACTGCAACTATGACGATAGCCGATCCGGCCTTTCTTCGTATCTTCAGCTTTTCATCCAAAAGCCGCACGAGCGGATTTGCCACTGCCGCAATTATCCAGCCGATGACAAACGGCATGAAAAATCCTATCATCCGCGGCATCAAAAACACCAGCAGCAGCACAATGACCGCTGCAGTCAACAGATTCAGTAGGCATTTCAAATACTTTTTTTGAGATTCCCGCATCGCTTTTGCCTCCTTTAGTCGGCTTGTTCTTCTCCGTCTGTTTCAGGAACCAGCAGGCGGTCCAAAAGCTCATATATCTCTTCCCTTCCCTGCTTTGACAGGGAAGAATACGGAATGATGATGGTATCCTTTTCCGCCTCCAGCCCGACCCTTATCGCCTTCACATGCTTCTGTATCTGGCTGCGGTTTATCTTATCCAGCTTCGTCGCGATGATGATAGGGTCATAACCGTAATGGCGCATCCACTGATACATCTGCTTATCGTTGGCGGAGGGGTCATGTCGGATATCTACCAGCAGAAATACCGCCTTTAACTGTTTGGAGCTGTGCAGATACCGTTCTATCATCTTTCCCCACTGTGCCTTTACCTGCTGATTTGCCTTCGCATAACCGTATCCCGGCAGATCGACAAGATAAAACGTCTCATTCACATTATAAAAATTGATCGTCTGCGTCTTTCCGGGCTGAGACGATGTACGGGCAAGACTCTTGCGGTTCATGATGCCGTTTATCAAAGAGGATTTCCCCACGTTACTCTTTCCCGCAAAAGCGACTTCCGGAAGTGTATTGTCCGGCAGCTTACTCGTAATCCCGCATACGGTCTCAAGATTCACAGATTTAATTACCATTCTTTTTTTCCTTTCCTGCTGCAAACGCATGAGCGATCACATCATCCATCGTTTCCACGAATAAAATCTCCAGCCCGTTTTTTATCTCTGCCGGTATCTCTTCCACATCCGGACGATTTTTCTCCGGTACAAGAACGGTACGGATGCCGGCATTTTTTGCTGCCAGCGTTTTTTCCTTCAATCCCCCGATAGGAAGAACCCTTCCTCTCAGAGTGACTTCTCCGGTCATTGCCAGATCAGCACGGACAGGCGTATGTGTCAGCGCCGACAAGAGCGCCGTCGCCATCGTGATACCAGCGGACGGACCATCCTTCGGAACGGCTCCTTCCGGGATATGGATATGAAAATCATTCTCTCTAAACACCTCCGGTGTAATACCGTACCGTGTGCTGACAGAGCGGATATAACTCAGACCTGCCATCGCAGACTCCTTCATCACATCGCCAAGCTGTCCTGTCAGCTCAAGCTCTCCCTTGCCCGGCATCATATTGACTTCTATCTGAAGCGTATCTCCGCCCACGCTCGTCCACGCCAGTCCGCGCACAATGCCTATCTCATCTGTCTTATTCGCTTTGATAGAAGAAAATCTCCTCTTTCCAAGATATTTTTCCAGATTCCGGGAGGTCACCCTTATCCTGTCTTTTTTCTCCTTTAAAAGTTCCCTTGCTGCTTTCCGGCATACTTCGCCAAGCTTCCGTTCCAGATTTCTTACGCCCGCTTCACGGGTATAGGCTTCTATTATCTCCTTTAATGCACTGTCTCCTATTTCCAGCTTACCTTCCATCCCGTTTTTGGAAAGCTGCTTTTGCAGAAGATGCTCTTTGGCGATATGGAATTTCTCATTCGCAGTATAGCTGCTTACCTCTATCACTTCCATACGATCCAACAGAGGGCGCGGTATCGTCTCCGTCGTATTCGCTGTCGCGATAAACAACACCTCTGACAGATCCACTGGGATCTCTACATAATGATCACGGAAATGTCCGTTCTGCTCTCCGTCCAAAACCTCCAGTAAAGCCGCGGATGTGTCGCCTTTATAGTCGCTGGAAACTTTATCCACCTCATCCAGCAGCATCATGGGATTTTTTACGCCCGCCTGCTTTAATCCGGCAACGATACGCCCCGGCATCGCCCCGATATAAGTCCTTCTGTGCCCGCGTATCTCCGCCTCGTCCCGGACTCCGCCCAGACTGATACGGACATACTTTTTATTCAGTGCCTCAGCCACGCTGCGGGCGATAGAGGTTTTTCCAGTTCCGGGAGGGCCTACCAGACAGATGATGGGACTGTCGCCCCGCTTTGTCAGTGCCCGCACAGCCAGAAATTCCAGCACTCGCTCCTTCACCTGCTCCAGACCGTAATGGTTCCGTTCAAGTATCTCTTCCGCATGCACGATATCCGTGCTGTCCCGCGATGCCTTATCCCATGGCAGGTCGAGCAGGGTCTCGATATAGCTCCTCTGTACCCCCGCTTCTGCGCTGTTGCCGGAAAGCCTCTTAAACCGCCCAATCTCTTTTACTATCTTTTCCTTTATCTCTTTGGACGCCTTTAACTGCTCCAGTCTGCTCTCGAACACGGCGCTTTCGGAAATATCGTCTTCCCCAAGCTCCTCCTGGATATATTTCATCTGCTCCCGCAGAATGTAGTCCTTCTGATTTTTATCCACACGTTCCTTTACCTTTTCGGAAAGCTCCGTGCGTATCTTTGCCACCTCTATCTCTCTGGACAAAACGCCTGCCAGTACCTCATAGCGCTCCTCAACCTCAAGTGTCTCCAGAATGCTCTGCTTTACGGTATAATCCACGGGAATATTTTCCACGATTTGATCCAGCAGCCGCCCGGTCTCTGATATCTCCTCAATATGGCGCAAAAGCGTCCTGCCTGTTCTCGGATGCAGCCTGCAATATGCCGCAAACTGCTCCTTGATATTGCGTTTCATCGCCTCTGTTTCGCAGGAGTCCCCCTCCTTTTCTTCCACATATTCCACTTCAGCAAGCAGATAGGAGCTTTCCTCATCAAGTGAAACAAGTCTTCCCCGCTCCTTGCCTTCCACGAACACGCGCACCAGGTTATCCGGCAGCTTCGTCACCTGCTTTACCGACGCAACGCAGCCGATACTGTACAGATCCTCTCTGGATGGTTCTTCTGTCTCCGCCTTTTTCTGAGTTACCAGAAATACCTTACGGTCAGCATCGAGCGCTTCTTCCACCGCCCGGATGGACTTTTCCCTTATCAGGTCAAAATGTATCATCGTATCCGGCAGTATCGTCATTCCCCTCAGGGCCACTGCCGGCATCTGTTCAAATCTTTCCATAACACTCCAATATAAAAACGGGTATATTCCCCTCATTATTCATTATCAAATACGCCGCCCAAATCATCGGGCGGCGCATAATGCTGTCACTTTATTTTGCCTCTTTGAAGCCCTCTAAAAGCCCCTGCTTCTCACGCCGCACGAGCATCGGCCTGCTGCCGCCGTCCACAGTCTCTTTCGTAATGATACACTGGGTAATCCCCGGATCGGAAGGGATTTGGAACATCACGTCCATCAGCGCCTTCTCCATGATAGAACGCAGCCCTCTGGCTCCGGTCTTTCTCTCCAACGCCTTGTCTGCGATGGCTTCCACCGCTTCTTTTTCAAATACGAGTTTCACATGGTCGTAACCAAACAGCTTCTGATACTGCTTTATCAGGGCATTCTTCGGTTCTGTTAATATCCTTATCAGGGCGTCTCTGTCAAGTCCCTGCAGCGATACGTTGATAGGCACGCGCCCCACAAACTCCGGAATAAGGCCGAATTTTACCAAATCCTGCGCCGTCACTTCCGCATACAGCTCGCCCGCATCCCGTTCCGCCTTCGTTGTGATATCCGCATGGAAACCAATACTCTTTCTGTCGAGACGGTTTTCCACGATGCGCTCAATACCGTCAAAGGCGCCTCCGCAGATAAACAGGATGTTCGTCGTATCTATCTGTATCAGCTCCTGCTGAGGGTGCTTTCTGCCGCCCTGAGGGGGCACGCTTGCAACCGTGCCTTCCATAATCTTTAAAAGCGCCTGCTGAACGCCTTCACCTGAAACGTCTCTCGTAATGGAAACATTCTCGCTCTTCTTGGTTATCTTGTCGATTTCATCTACATATACGATACCCAGCTGCGCGCGTTCCACATCATAATCCGCCGCCTGAATGAGCTTTAACAGAATATTCTCCACATCCTCGCCCACATACCCCGCCTCTGTCAGGGTCGTTGCATCCGCAATGGCAAAAGGAACATTTATTATCTTCGCAAGAGACTGCGCCAGATATGTCTTTCCGCTTCCCGTCGGCCCGAGCATCAGGATATTAGACTTCTGGAGCTCGACTCCGTCTCCGTCATCCTCGCTCGTCACGCGCTTATAATGATTGTATACTGCAACGGAGAGCACCTTCTTCGCCTCTTCCTGGCCGATGACATAATCGTCCAGAAACTCCTTTATCTGAGCCGGCTTTAAAAGGTTTATCTCTGCAGGATCGAGCTGTGCCTCTTCCTCTTCGCTCTCCTCTTCGATTATCTCTGCGCAGATGTCCACGCATTCATCACATATATATACGCCCTCAGGTCCCGCTATCAGCTTGCGGACCTGATCCTGCGTCTTATGGCAAAAGGAACATCTTACCTGGTCGTCAGAAAATCTGCCTGCCATTTTATTCTCCTATCCTACTCACATGTTATCATGGGAGGTGATTATCATATCGATCAGGCCGTAATCCACAGCCTCCTGCGCGGTCTTCCAGTTATCTCTTTCCGTATCCGCTGCTATCACCTCATATTCTTTACCGGTATTCTCTGCGAGTATCCGGTTCATTCTCTCTTTTATTTTCAAAATATGTCTTGCATTTATCTCAATGTCTGTCGCCTGTCCCTGCGCGCCGCCTAAAGGCTGATGTATCATTATTTCCGCGTTGGGGAGTGCCATTCTCTTACCCTTTGTGCCGCCTGCCAGCAGAAATGCGCCCATGCTGGCCGCCATCCCGATGCAGATGGTGGAAACGTCACATTTGATGAATTTCATCGTGTCATAGATTGCCATGCCGGCAGAAATGGAGCCGCCGGGGCTGTTGATATAAAGATGGACGTCCTTATCCGGGTCCTCAGACTCCAGAAAAAGAAGCTGAGCCACTACAAGACTCGCCGTAACGTCATTTACTTCTTCTCCCAGAAAAATAATCCTCTCCTTGAGCAATCTCGAATAAATATCGTAGGAACGCTCTCCACGGCTGGTCTGTTCAATGACATAAGGTACTAAACTCATAATATAACCTCCGGTTTCTATTATTAACTGGGAAATGTATGCGGAAATTACTTCCTGTCTCAAACGGAATAAAAACCGCCGTGAAGACCGGGAGCTGCTGCTCCCGGTCTATTCCCTGTTTTGCTGGATTTTGCTTTCTTTAAAATCTTAGCTCACGGCGTTTCTTTTTGCAATAAAAGAACCTGATATTTTAGAAATATTTAATGATGCTGTTTATTTCTCTTTTGCTTCGTTCACAACAAATTCTGCAGCCTTGCGGACAGCCAGATCTTCCATGATCTGCTTCTTGCCCTGCTCGCCCATCAGCTCTTTGATCTTGTCGGCTTCCATTCTGTAGCCTTCTGCCATGCGCTTGATCTCTTCCTCGTAGTCTTCCTCTGTAGCTACGATGTTCTCCGCTGCAACGACAGCCTCCAGTACCAGTCTGGACTTTATCTTTCTCTCAGCCTGAGGCTTAACCTGCTCCAGCATGTGCTGATAGCTCAGACCTGTGAACTGGAAGTACTGCTCCATGCTCAGACCCTGCATCTGCAGTCTCTGCGCAAACTCGTCAACGATCTGTCTCTGCTGTGTCTCCACCATTGCCTCAGGAATTTCCATCTGAGCGTTCTCGATAACAGCTGTAATGACAGCGTCTTCCTTCTCGTTCTTCGCCTCAGCTTCCTTCTTCTCGGTCAGCTTCTTGCGGATATCCTCTTTGTAAGCGTCCAGAGTCTCGAACTCGGATACTTCGCCTGCAAACTCGTCGTTTAACTCAGGAAGCTGCTTTTCCTTTACTTCCTTTACAGTCACCTTGAACACAACGGGCTTGCCAGCCAGCTCTTTTGCATGATACTCCTCAGGGAAGGTCACGTTTACTTCGCACTCTTCGCCTGCGTTCTTGCCGATGAGCTGCTCTTCAAAGTTATCGATGAAGGAATGGGAACCTATTGTCAGGCTGTAATCCTCGCCTTTGCCGCCCTCGAATGCAACGCCGTCTGCGAAGCCTTCGTAATCGATAACAGCGATGTCTCCGTCTGCAACGGGACGCTCAACGGTAACGACTCTGGAATTGTTCTCCTGCTGCTGCTTTAAGTCAGCCTCAACTTCCTCGTCGGTAACGCTGATCTCAATCTTGTCCACTTCAACGCCCTTGTATGTGCCCAGTGTAACCTCAGGCTTTAATGCCACCTCAGCGGTAAAGATGAAGGCTTTGCCTTCTTCAATCTGTGTCACATCGATCTTGGGGGAAGAAACGATAGTCTCCTCGCACTCCTCCAGAGCCTTCTCATATGCGCCGGGGATCAGAGCATTTGCCGCATCTTCATAAAATACTGCCTTGCCGTACATCTGCTCGATCATCTTCTTGGGAACTTTGCCCTTACGGAAACCGGGAACGGAGATCTTGCCCCTGTTCTTCTGGTAAGCTTCCTCTACTGCTTTGGAAAATTCATCTGCGGAAACTTCGATTGTCAGTTTCGCCATGTTCTTTTCGAGTTTTTCAACCTGTAAACTCATTGTATGATTCCTCCTGAATTTCTTATGTGTTTTTTCATCTGCCGGAAGGTTCCGGCAGGGCATGCTTTTTTGAAATACGGGCATACCAACAGTCATTGTACGATTATATCATACCCCATCCCAAAATACCAGTTTTTTTTGACAGTATGCGGTTTTTATGCTATGTTTTTAGTAAGTTCTTTCGTGCTGACCCCAAAGATTTTGCCCTCCTGTCTGTACAGGGCGGTTTTTCTGCGGGAGAAGGCGTAAACAGGAGGCATTTTTATGGACACCCGCGTAGCGTTGATCGGTATTATGGTCGAGAATCCCGATTCCATCGAAAAAATGAATCAGCTTCTTCATGAATACGGCCCTTACATCATCGGCCGCATGGGCATCCCTTACCGTGAGCGCAGTCTGTCCATTATCAGTATTGTTGTTGACGCGCCTATGAATCAGATAAGCTCCCTTTCCGGCAAGCTCGGCATGCTCGACGGTATCAGCACGAAGACCATTTATTCCAAACAATAGGAGGATTTTTCCATGAAAAAATTTGGCTCTCTGCTGATGGCGGCTATCCTGTCCGCCGGTCTTCTTGCCGGCTGCAGCTCTTCTGCGCCCGACTTCCCTTCAAACACAGGGACATCTGTGCCTGAATCTGAAACCACCTCTGCAATCGAAGCCACGTCCGGAACCGATCAGACATCCGACGATACCGTCATCCGCATAGGCGGCTTAAAAGGACCTACCACAATGGGGCTTGTCAAGCTGATGGACGACGCTGAAAACGGCATCTGCACAAATAACTATGAATTCACAATGGTAACGGCTGCCGATGAGCTCACCGGGCTTGTAGCAAATGGCAGCGTAGACATCGCTCTGCTTCCCGCAAATGTGGCGTCCGTTTTATATCACAAGACAGGCGGAAAGATTTCCGTGATAGACATCAACACACTCGGTGTGCTCTATCTCGTATCCGGCGACAGCTCTGTCAACTCTGTCGAACAGCTTTCCGGCAAGACCGTTTATCTGCCCGGCAAGGGAACAACGCCCGAATATGTGCTGCGCTACCTCATCTCTGCCGCCGGTCTTTCCAAAGACGATGTGACTCTGGAATTTAAATCCGAAGCGTCTGAGGTCGCATCCGTCCTTGCGGCAGACCCGCAGGCAGTCGGACTTTTACCCCAGCCCTTCGTCACCGTCGCCCTTGCTCAGAATGAATCCCTTTCCGTTGTCCTCGACCTGACCAAAGCCTGGGATGAACTTCAGGAGGAAGGCAGCGGCAGCCGCCTCGTCACCGGCGTAACCATCGTAAACAACGACTTTTTAAACGCACACAAAGAGCTGGTGGATGCATTTTTAACAGAGCATGAGGCTTCCATCCTTTACACGCAAAAAGAGCCTGACGCGGCTGCTGCCCTGATAGAAAAGGCGGGCATCGTCGCAAAGGCAGCCATCGCCAAAAAGGCGCTCCCCGCCTGCAATATTTCCTATTTGGATGGTCAGGAGATGAAGACCGCCCTGAGCGGCTACCTTTCTGTCCTTCTGGAACAGGAGCCCAAGTCTGTCGGGGGTTCCCTGCCGGACGACGCATTCTATTATCTTCCGTAAAGGAGCCATATCCATGTGGAAAGATTTTCCTGACCAACTGAAAAGAGCAGCCGTCATTTTTTTCTGGCTGCTCGTCTGGCAGCTCGCCTGTCTGAAAATGGACAATGCCATCCTGCTGGTCGGCCCTGTCGAAACGCTAAAAACGTTCGCTTCCCAGCTTTTTACCCTTTCCTTCTGGCAGGCTGTCGGATTTTCCTTCGGCAGGATATGCCTCGGCTTTTTCCTCGCATTTTTCGCCGGACTTACCACAGGAGCGCTCTCCTGCCGGTTCCGTCTTCTCGGGGATTTTCTCGAGCTTCCCATCCAGCTCATGAAGGCTATTCCTGTAGCGTCCTTTGTCATTCTGGCGCTCATCTGGACCGGATCGGGCAACCTGTCCGTCCTCATTTCCTTTGCGGTCGTTTTTCCCATGATACATGTCAGCACACAGGCAGGTCTTTCTGCCGCAGACCCGAAGCTTTTGGAAATGGCGGCGGTATTTTGCGTCCCGATGTCAAAACGGCTTTTTTATATCTACCGTCCGGCACTGTTCCCCTATCTTATAAGCTCCTGTAAGACCGCCCTTGCTCTCGCCTTCAAATCCGGCATCGCCGCAGAAGTAATAGGCGTCCCGTCCGGTTCCATCGGAGAAGGACTCTACCAGGCAAAGATATATCTGGACACCGCTTCTTTATTTTCATGGACATTGACAGTCATCCTGTTATCCGTCCTTTTTGAAAAAATCCTGCTGCGGCTTCTGACTCTTGCCGCCGGAAAGGGGAATCCTGCTTTATGAAACACTCTTCCGATATCATTATTTCCGACCTGTTCAAAAGCTTTGACGGTCAGGCTGTGCTTTCCCGCCTGAACCTCACGCTCCCCTCCGGCGCCTCCTATTGTCTTATGGCGCCGTCCGGGACCGGAAAGACAACGCTTTTCAAAATCCTCCTCGGGCTGGAACAGCCGGATGCCGGTTTTATAGACGGGCTTTCCGGCAAAAAAATCTCCGCTGTGTTTCAGGAAGACCGACTGCTGGAAGGCTATAATGCAGTCCAAAATCTGAGATTCGTAACAGACCGGACAAAAACCACCGCGCAGCTTGCCGCCTTCGCATCCCGTCTTCTCCCGCCCGAAAGCCTGAATAAACCTGTTTTTGAATTTTCCGGCGGCATGAAAAGGCGGCTTGCCCTGCTGCGTGCCCTTGCCGTTCCGTTTGACTTTCTCTTACTGGATGAACCATTTACCGGCATGGACGCAGCCACAAAGCAGACTGCCGCCGAGCTTATCCTGGAATATAAAAAAAATGCGACACTGCTCTTTTCTGCCCACGACCCGAAAGATGCCCTTCTTTTAAAATCGGAAATCATCACGATTCCATAAGTTTCCATCATATTTTCTTTTTGCAGGTACATACTAAAGTCAAGATAAGTGATGACACAGACGCGCACAACGGTTTACAGGGCATCTGCAGAGCCATTGGGTAAAGCGATAAGCGCATTCTGATGACAGCGCTTATCCTGCGGCAAAGGAGCAGTGTCCCCTTTACCGTCTGTAAACAGCAAACCATGAAAATTTATGGAGGTGACTGAAAATGGCAAACAGTTCCGGTAAAACCAATAGAGTTGAGGTTCCTGAAGCAAAGGCAGCTCTTGACAGATTTAAGACTGAGGTTGCGTCCGAGCTGGGCGTAAACTTAAAGGAAGGCTACAACGGTGACCTGACTTCCAAGGAAGCAGGCTCTATCGGCGGCGAAATGGTCCGCAGAATGATTAAAAAACAGGAAGAATCCATGAAATAAGACGGATTCAAAAAAGGAGGGGGAATCGTTCCCTCTCCTTTTTTGTGTATCACCATATTCGCTTTAGAGAATATATTTTTTCAATGCGCCGGTAAACTCTGCTATTCTCTGCTCTGCAAGCTCCTTTAATGTCATCGTCTTTATGCTTTCGATAAAGCCTTTTTCCTGACGGTACAGCCAGCCGGCATCCTCAGGACGTATCTTATCATAATGATTCAATGCTATCCACTCCTCAAAGCTTACCGGAAGCGGATATCCCAGCTTTTCTTCCAGAAGCTTCTCGAAATCTATCCTGTCGGCACGCTCTAAAATGCCCTCCCAGAATTCCAGAACCTCTTTTACATGCTCATGTATCTCATACCGCCTTGCACCGCCATCATAGATAATGCACTTTTCAAACAACGGACTGGACATGGAAAGCGCCTCCCGACGGAATTCCGGCGCAACAATTCCGTCCTTCCAGAAAAAGTCCACATCCGGCAGGTTTATTCCGGATACGCCTTTATCCTGATAGGTAGAAAATATCCCTTCATAATAAATCGTGATAAATCCTTCAAATTCCGGCCAGAACTCGCGGATATCACGCGTCAGATCCTCCAGGATCTCTATTGCCTTTGTGCCGCCTATCGTGAAGATGATGATATTTCTCAGCTTCGCTCCATGGCTTCTGTAAAAATCCGTCACATAACGCAGGCAGTGTATCAGCGTTTCCCCGCTGGCGATAATGTCGCCTATCATCAGCGTGGAATCCGGCACCATCGTCAGCTTGCTGTACTTTATCTCAAGCCCCGCTATCTCCTCATTTTCAAAAACGCGCTCGCTGGACAAAAAGCTGATGTCATGCACGCGGATATGCTCCCGGTAGCAGCTCTCCTCCAGCGGATAGTTCAGCGCCCCTCTTAATATCGAAAGGATATTCGCCGTCGTTACCTTCTTTTGATCCTTCAGATAGTACAGCATCTGGGAAGTAGACGGAATAAGGCAGTTGTAAACCTCATATCCCACTATCTCCGGCTTGCTCAACAGCTTTCTCGTCTCAGCCTCGGAAACGATATAATACTCATTCAAATACTCTTCCCCATCCAGCCGGTAGCATGCCACTCCCTGCTCGCAAAATTCCGGTACTATCACCGCTTTGTCCCAGTTTCTCATCTGTGCATCCTTTCCTGAATCTCTTCCTTTTCCATTATATTAAAGGCTTTCCTGACCTCCGTCAAGGCTTCATCCTGCGCCCTGCCGCTTTTTATGTTTGAAGCTGCCGTGGGCAGCAGCCATCTGTTTCCTGAAATCAGAAAGCGCCGCCTTCCCCTGCTCCGTTACAGGCTTGACCCATTTTCCCGTTCTCGTATACCACAGCTCGAACACAAGACGTATCAGCTCGTCCGTGTACAAAAAAGAAAATACTGCCAGAAACGGAAGGTGCAGCACCATTCCCGCGATCCATGTAGCGGGCACGCTTATCGTAAACAGGCAAGTAATCTCCAGCACTGTCCCGAATACCGCCTCTCCCCCTGCCCGGTAGCAGGTATTCATGATATAGTTGCAGGTACGCACCGTCCCCGCCACCAGATATATCAGCAGCATATACTTGCCGTAATACATCGCCTCAGGTCCCAGCCCGAACAGAGACAAAAGCGTTTCATTTAACAGCACACCCGTCAGACAGATCACGAAGGTTATCGCCGGACACAGTATCGAAAAACCTTTTACATACTGATAACCGCGCATATGCCGCCCCGCACCTATCTCCTTGCCGACCACAACGGAGCTGGCGTCTGCCAGACCTCCGAAAAAGGCGAACACAAAGCCCTCCAGCACGCGGAACGCCGCCATCGCGGCGATTGCGCTTTCAGACTGCCGTCCTATCACCACATTGATGAGCATCTGACCTATCCCGTAAAACAACTCGTTACAGATAATGGGCAGACATTTCGACAGATACATCTTCGCAAAGCCGTCTCCCCAACAGAACATCTCGCTCACACGCAGACGCAGCGTTTTCTGATCCTTCCATAAAAATACCATCAGTATGAGCAGATTCACGAGCGCAGAAACAAGCGTTCCCACCGCAGCGCCCGCAGCCCCCATCTGCGGCATCCCGAACCTTCCATATATCAATACCCAGTTTAAGCAAAAGTTCGTCACCAGACCTGCGATAGACGCAACCAGCGGAATCTTTACACGCTCCGTCGCCCGCATCAGAAAGCTCGCTATCACGCCAAGCACCTGCAGCGGATATGCAAAGCCTACGATACGGATGTAAGGCACTGCCACGTCAATGATATTCTGTTTATCCGTATATATTCCAAGCAGAAAATCCGGTTTTATGACAGCTGCCCCGCCAAAAAGTACACCGACGAGTAAGAGCAGGCTCATGGACAGTCCGAACGTTCTGTTTATCCCGTTTTCATTCTTTGCTCCCCAGTATTGGGAGAAAAACAAAAGTGCTCCTCCTGCAAAGCCGAAATAACATGAGAAAAATAATGATGAAATCTGTGAACAGATACCTACCGCCGCCACCGACAGCTCGCCCATGCTGCCTATCATTATTGTATCCACCATACTTGCCGTTGTGGATAAAAAATTCTGCAATGCGATAGGCAGTGCGATAGATATCACCGCCTGAAAAAATACATTCCAGCTAATGCGTTCTTTTTTCATGGTCTTCCCCTCATTTGTACATATTTGTTCCATTTTACTATGAGGGATTGTAAAAATCAACCCCGGACAGCTCCAGATCCAGCATATTTGCAAGCGGAATACAGGCGTTATAGCACTCCTCATATGTATTCGTCTGCGCTCCCATCTCAACCAGCAGATAACGGGGTCTTAAGTGCATATTATAACGATACCCTTTCAGATATATCCGTCTCGTCAGCCCCGGATAATATTCATTGCAGAGCGCCTGCATCTGAAAAGAAAACGCCAGGTTCATCCCGATATTTTCATTCGGCAGATAGTCGATATCCCCATGTTTCCTTGTGCGTGACATTCCGTTAAAAAACATGAATTTTGCAGTCGGTCGACCATCGATATCTGTTATCAGCTTTGTCCCTTCCGCTACCTCATCCCTGTGCAGATCTATCACCACCTCTATCGACGGATTTTGCTCCAGAAGCTCCTCCATTGCAGGAAGCGAATAAGAATAGGCGTAATCTCTTTTTTCCACATCATATTTTCCCATATGGTGCATTACATTATATCCTTTCTGACGCAGAAGCTCCGCCAAAAATTCCCCTACCCCCAATATTGTCGTCCGCTCATCTCCCGGAATGGAATCTGCAAAATCCTCCTGTGAGTGCGTATGATATATCAAAATCTGCGGCAGTCCGTCCTGCCTTTTCTCTATAGAAAGATCCGGTCCTAAAAGCGCTTCCAGATTGAGCTGTTTTTCATCTGCCGCAGTGCTCTGATCTATCGCATAAAATTCCTTTACGAGCGCGTCATACTTTTCAAAATACTCCCATTGATAACTTTCCTTCTTTGCCAAGACCTCTGCTTCATGGCTGTTGCCGGAAACCTGCTCCTGTTCCGACTCTGCCGTTTTTTCAGTATCCTGCTCTTCTGCGGCGGCGCTTTCTTCCGCCTGCGTCTTTTCGTCAGTGTCCTGTCCGTTCTCCCGCTTCAAAAGCTCTGCCAGCTCTCCTTCTACCTTTACCCGTCCTGCAGAGCTTTCCGGCGTATCCATTCCGCCCTCCACTTCTTTTCGGGCGGATTCATCCCTCCCTTCCGCCCTGACGATATCCTCGTATGTGCCCCTGCTTTCCGACAAAAGCTGCGTCCGCTTCTGTCTTCCGTAAAAATCCAGGATTGGGAACTGCCCTGACGCACTTTTCCACAACCCCCGCTCCATCGGCTCCGAAACGTAAAAGACTGCCGGACAGCCGCCCTGCAGCACCCCCCTCGTAAGCATTTCTGCTGCCGCCTGTCCCATCCCGGTCTCCGTCTCGCCCGGCATGCTAAAAAATACTACGGCTGCCGCCAGTCCCGAAACGATTACCCGATATGCAATTTTACCGCCCTTGTCTTTTTTTCCCATGAAAAAATATATGCGCTTCAATGTTCCTTTTAGTACACCCGACAGCTTTTTATCCTTCCATATCCAGCGCCATGTTTATCCCTTCTGAAACCGTATAGCTCAGCCGCCGTATCATCTCATCAATATCCTTTCCCGTCACATACATATTGTTCAGCTCGGACAGAGCCTGCGGATGTTCCCGCGAAGCCATGACATGTATACCGCATTCCTCCTCAATGCGCTCCAGCGCGTCTCCCACTATCGTCGCCGCATCGACCACGGTCGGAACCCCCACTGCAATGACCGGAACTCCCAGGGATTCCTTTGTCAGCGCATTCCTGTGGTTTCCCACTCCTGAACCCGGTGCAATACCGGAATCACTCACCTGGATCGTCCGGTTGAGTCTTTTCGTACTGCGTGCCGCCAACGCATCCACCACGATAAGAAAGTCCGGTTTTGTCTGTTCTACCACCCCCCGCACGATTTCTGCGCTCTCCATTCCGGTCTGCGCCGTCACTCCCGGCACAAGGCTGCTGATCCGATGCATTTTTTCCTTTCGATACGCAGCTGTTCCAAACTGCATCACCACATGACGGTTGACAAAAAGATGTTCTATCACATGCGGTCCTAAAGCGTCTGCCGTCACCTCCCGGTTACCGAGCCCCACAACGAGCACCGACTGCTCTTTTTTACAGTCCGGGATGAGGCTGCGCAGCTGCCTTGCCAGCTCTCCTGCCACCTCTCTGTGGTAATCCTCATCCTGCTCCGTCAACGCCGGAGCTTCCAGCGTCACATAAGTTCCTACCGGCTTTCCCATTATTTTCGCCCCATTCTTCGTTTCTATCTTTACCCGCGTTATGTGTACCCCGGTCTCCTCATTCTCTTCTTCCTCCAAAATAACGCCTCTGATTTCCGCTCCCGATTCCCTGATGCGCTCTCCATCCTCCAGCGCCAAATCTGTCCTTACCGCAAACCCGCTCATGTTCTTTTCCTCCGACCATTGATTCTCCCTTTTTCGCAGCAGCTGCTGCTTCTCCTTCCTATTTTTTGCAAAAATAAACAAATTATGTATTGACAGAACTGTCCTCTTATCCTAGAATACATATTGTATGTTTGCATTAGATCGTCCGTGTCCGGCTTTAATGTAACATGATACAGCATTTATGGTGAATTTATATGGAGGTATTATCGTGGCAAATATCAAATCTGCGAAGAAGAGAATTTTAGTAAACCAGACCAAGGCTGACAGAAACAAGGCTATCAAGTCTTCTGTTAAGACCGCTGTTAAGAAAGTGCGCGTTGCAATCGAAGCACAGGACAAGGAAGCTGCAAAGACCGCTCTGATCGCTGCAACTGCAGTAATCGACAAGGCAACTTCCAAGGGCGTATATCATAAGAACACAGCTTCCCGTAAGGTTTCCCGTCTGGCGAAGGCTGTAAACGAGATCGCATAAATTTAATTGAATTTTTTAAGAGGATGATTTCCACCCGTCACGGAAATCATCCTCTTTTTATATCCATCTGCTCAAACGGCAATCTCGCCTGGCGCTCACTTTTTTATTTCCACTCGAACAAAAGAAACGGAAGCCTTTCAGCTCCCGTTCTTTAAATATAAAACAATCATCTGTTCCGGCTGCTCCGCCCCTGAAAGGACAACCTCCACGCGCTCCTCATACCACGTTACCTTCCAGCAGCGTTCGGTTATCATCCCGCCTTTGTAAAGCCTTCCTACCTTATGTTTCCGCACCTTTTATCCTCTGCGATCAGAATTTTCAGCGCCTCCACGCCTGTACGGATAGCGCTGTCCGTGTCGTGTACGACCGGATTTTCCAGTCCTGCCTTTTCCCGCTCCTGATTTGCCACCGCCAAAAAAACAGAACCGCAGCGCACCTTTAGATAGCTTGCCGCCACAAACAGCGCCGCTGACTCCATTTCTGACGCCTTGCACCCCAGCTTCAGCCATGCATTCCACTTATTCATCAATTCAAAATCCACAGGCATCAGCTCCGGCTCATGCTGTCCGTAAAAAGAATCCTTGCACTGCACCACTCCCGTATGGAACGGCATATCCAGCCTTTTAGCCGCTTCCCGGAGCGCGCATACCACATCGATATCCGCTACTGCCGGAAATTCGATCGGCGCATATTCCCGGCTCGTACCTTCCGCCCGGACCGCGCCCGTGGCGATGACCAGGTCTCCGCTTTTTACATCGATATCCATTCCGCCGCAGGTCCCAACGCGCACGAACGTATCCGCCCCCGCCTTTACCAGCTCCTGTATCGCTATCGCAGCAGAAGGTCCTCCTATCCCCGTCGATGTAACGGATACCTTTTCCCCGTCCAGCCAGCCCGTGTAGGTCACATATTCCCGGCTGTCCGCTATCAGGACAGGATTGTCAAAATATGCCGCTATCTTTTCACAGCGCTTCGGATCCCCGGGCAATATCACGTATTTCCCTACATCCCCGTTTTTAATCTGTAAATGATACTGCATCCCCTCTTCCGCGTATTTCATATGCACCCTCCTTCCGCCTTTTTCTGTTTTATTTTTCCGCCAGCCCTGCCATCCAGACGCCTGCCTCATAAGCTCTCTTTAAATACCCATCGATATCCTCGCCCATCGGCTTCATCACTTCCATCACAAACGGCTCTTCATAGGCGGAGGCTTTTATCAGAGGCATCAACGCCTCCCAGTCCACCCTGCATTCCCCCGGCAGACGATGCGCGTCGCCGCAGCCGGGCTCATCCCCCCATCCCATGTTATCATTTAAATGAAGGGAATACAGACGGTCGGCATACCTGACTGCCAGCTCCTGTACAAAATCGTTCCCGCCGACCAGATTGGCATGCCCGGTATCGATGCATAACCCCATATAATCGGCCGGATAACGCTCAAACAACTTATCAAACTGCTCCAGCTGCATTTCTCTCGGCGCTTCAAACAGATTTTCGATACATATTCTTACATTTTTCTCTTTACAAAATGGCTGCAGCTCATCCAGTGACCGGAAGGTCTGCGCATAAAACAGTTCCTTGGATGCCGGGTCGTTTTCAAAGCTCTTGTAGGGAAGATACATATGCAGGACGATTTCCTTCCCTCCCAACACGTTTACAAGCTCCACGCGATTTTTTATCAGCTCCACTCCTGCGATGCGGTTCGGCTCCATATCGGATGTATAATCCTTGCGGTAATGTACCTTCCCGTATTCTTCTACCGCCCGGCGGCTTCCCTTGCTGGCATGCAGGGATTTCTCCTTTAAGCCGCACTCGTCCATCCAGCTTCTTATCTGCTCCATCTCAGATCGGGAATACAGATAATCTCCATCCCACTCAAAGCACCAGTGGATATGCGTAAACCCTGCGTCAGCTATCTGATGCAGCTCTTTTCGTATCTCTTCAATACAGTCATGCTCTTTTTCAAAATCCGTGTTGATTCCCAATTCCAGCTTCATTTCTCCATACTCCTTCTCTTTTAAAAATATAAAGAAGCCTTTTTTTCATAAACGGAAAAGGCTATCCTCTCCTGTTCCCGGTATGTAAAGAGCAGCGTTACAGCCTCTTTTGCAGGCAGACATACCCGCTCCCATATCGGCTTTTCCCCTGCAGGCAGACTGTCCTCGTCCAAAAAAAACACCGGGACGTCAAGCCTTTGGCCAACACTGCGGACTGCCTCAAGACCGTGTGTCTTCACTGCGTGAAGGCTAAAAAGCCGCTCTCTGGAAAGATGGTTTTCCGCCAGGCCTTTCCGCAGCGCCTGCTCCAGCTCCTGCGCCGATACATCTTCGGCACAGTATATCCCGGCAGTCAGATTGTGAGGAAACATCCTGCATTCTTTTATAAAATGCGGTGCCTCCCAGTCGTCTGTCACAGAAATCCCCGTCTCAGGGACAGAACTGGAAACCTTCATTCCTGCAAAACCTGCGCCCCCTATCGGAATCAGCCCCTCCGGAATCACCCCTTCTATCGCATAATCACTGTATATTCCGACCGGGCTTCCCGCCTCCAGACATTCCGTGACCGTCCCGATGCGGAAAGGATCCTGAATGCAGAGACCGTTTTTTTGTGCGAACGTTTCCGCCCTGAAACGCTCTTCCCGTCCCTTTCCCATTGTCCAGACGCACGCTGCGCTGCACTGTTCCGAAAACCATCGGCACCATTCCTCCGCCCCGCCGGATTTGCCTTTCAATAATGGGACTAAAAATCTGCCTTCCTCATCCATAACCGCTACCGCCGGACCTTCGCTGCGCCAGCCTATCAACGGCGCCAGCCGGCGTACCACCCGTTCCATTCCGCAGAGCAAAAGGATAAGCTCCTGTTCTTCCCATAAATCCTCAAACAAAAGCTCCTCTGACTGAAACGGTATCAGCTTTCTGCCCGTATAACAATGCCAGCTATAGCTGACTGCCTGATGCCTTTTTTGCTGTAAAAGCCCGGTCAACTCCAGATTCTTCTCCGCCCCGGCTCTGGTAAATGATACGACACTTATCTTCATCTTAATCCCCGCTGTCTTGATGACTTTTCTTTATTTATCTTATCACTCTTAAAGAAAATTCACAATCTTCCCCTGCAAATTTTGACAGATCTATTTTTGTGGCTTACAATGGACATAGGGAGGTTCGTAAAATGTGTATGCAGACAGCATACCTCCGCCGCGAACACTCCGGAATGGAGATTTATATACATGACAAAAAACGAACTGAAACATTTTTTTGAAGCGCAGCCCTTCTGGGAACATCTTGAGCAGGGGCAAAAAACCGCCCTTCTCGAGCAGGCGCGTCAGGTTCATTATTCCAGCGGCCAGCCCGTCGTTTCCGAGACGAGCGACTGCCTCGGGATGCTTTTTATCCTACAGGGGACGCTGCGTATCTATCTGCAGGCAGAAGACGGCAGACAGATTACCATTTACCGGCTGCACACGGGCGAGCCCTGCGTTCTCTCCGCATCCTGCGCCCTGTCTGCGATCACTTTTGACGTTCTTATCGACACGGAGACAGACTGCGATCTTTTACTCATTCCCAGCATCTTTTTTTCAAAACTCATGCGGGAAAATATTTATCTGGAAGCGTTTGCCTACCGGATGACGACCGAGCATTTTTCCAGTGTCATGGGAGCAATGGAGCGCATCTTTTTCATGACTCTCGAGCAGCGTGTCGCCGCCTTTTTGATAGACGAATCGGCAGAGCTCGGAACAGCCTCTATCCCCTTTACACAGGAAAAGCTGGCGATGGCCATTGGCAGCGCCCGGGAGGCGGTCAGTCGTATCCTGAAACAATTTTCCAAAGACGGAAGCGTAGCGCTTTCCCGCGGCTGCATCCAAATCCTCGATAAAAATGCGCTCTACCGCAAGCTGGGAATGTGACCCAGGCCAAAGCATGTCGTACAAAAAATGCGCTGTCCCCGACGGTACAGCGCATTTTTTATTTTATTTACTGAATGTTCTTTATTTTCTGCTCCAGAAGCTCTTTGCTCTGTACGCCTACCATACGATCCACTTCCTTGCCGTCCTTAAACAGGATCAGGGTAGGGATGTTCATCACATGATAGCGTGCTGCCAGCTCTTCCTGCTCGTCAACATTGACCTTGCCCGCATTATAGCCTTCCTCTGCCAGCTTGTCGATCGCAGGCCCCTGCATCCGGCAGGGTCCGCACCATGTTGCCCAGAAATCAACCAGAACGGGCCCCTGTGCCTGTAATACGTCTGCTTCAAAATTCTGTGCTGTAAATGTCTTTGCCATAATATTATCTCCTTTTCGTCGCTGTATTTTTCCCTTTCGGTTTCGGGAAGCGGTTATTGTTTTGTTTATGGGCTTAGTATATCCAATCCCACCGCCTTTTTCTGTAACAAAGTCACAATTTCTCATTTACTTTTTTCTAAAGCTGTATTATAATACTCACGCATAATTTTATAAGATCTTGATTCAGGAAGCGGGCTGTGTGGGGAACCATATATCCCGCTTTTTTGGCGCTTTAATCTACTATCACATTGAAAGAAGGAACTGTATCTATGACCATCCAAACCCAGCGCACTTTAAAACTCATACGCAATGTTCTCCTTATTCTGGCAGGAAATACAATCTATGCGCTTTCTGTCGTAGCTTTCCTGCTGCCCTCCGGTATCATTACCGGCGGTACGACCGGACTCGGTCTTTCCACCCAACACTATTTCAACATTCCCCTTAACGTATTCGTATTCGGCTTTAATCTCACCATGTTCCTGTTGGGCGCTCTCGTCCTCGGCAAGAAATTCGCACTCACAACACTGATCAGCACATTTTTCTATCCTGTGGCTCTGACCTTCTGGCAGCAGTTTCCTATCATATCATCGCTCACCGACGATCCGATGCTCTGCACTGTGCTCGGCGGCCTTATGATAGGCGCCGGTATCGGAATAGTCATCCGCGCCGGAGCTTCCACCGGAGGCATGGACATTCCTCCCCTCATCCTGAAAAAGAAGCTTGGAATTTCCGTATCCGTTTCCCTGTATGTATTTGATGTCTGCATCCTTATCGGACAGATGTTTTTCTCAAATGTTGAAGAAATTCTTTACGGCATCCTGCTCGTCATGATATATACGTTCGTGCTTGACAAGGTACTCGTGATCGGAAAGCATCAGGCGCGCGTAGACATTGTGAGCAGCCGCTATGAAGATATCCGGCAGGCCATCTTCGACCGCCTCGACCGCGGCTGCACCCTTCTCAGGGCAACGACCGGCTATTTAAAAAATGACCAGCCGGTACTCATGACTATCGTTTCCCGGCGCGAAATGGCCGCTCTGGACCAACTCGTCATGGACATCGACCCCGACGCCTTCCTTGTCATCAGCGACGCCAACGAGGTACGCGGTCCCGGCTTTACCAAAAAGAAGATACACCGTGAACAGCCTTCCGAATAACTGCTCCTCTTTTCAGGGAAACAACTGCTGTCCCGAGCCTTTCTAATGTTCCTGCCTCGTCTGCCGTATGACCGTTTTCCGCAAAAGCCATAAGCAGAGCAGATTTGGGAGCGCCATGCAGGCGTTGCAAATATCCGACAGGTTCCATACCAGCTCCAGCGAAAGCACCGAACCGATATAAACAGATACGATATAAAACACCTGAAATACCCTGACGCCTTTTTCTCCCCAGAGATAGCGGGCAGCACATTCCCCGTAAAAGCTCCACCCTATCATTGTGGCAAAGGAAAACAGGACAAGGCAAAGGGAAAGAAGTTCTTCTCCTGCAAAGGGAAGTCCCGAAAATGCCACAAAACAATATTCATCCTGTGCGGCGTCCATATAGGGCGCCGCACTTTTTATCATATCGCTCATGACAGCCAGCGCCGTCACCGCACACATGACGGTCGTATCCCAGAACACTCCCGTCATGGATATCAATCCCTGACTGACAGGCGATTTTATATCCGTAGCGGCGGCTGTCATCGGCATCGACCCCATTCCCGCCTCATTTGTGAACAGCCCCTTTGCCATCCCCGTCCGGATCGCCGTCATCACTGCCGCTCCCGCAGCCCCTCCGGCAGCAGCCCTTGCAGAAAATGCCGACCCCACAATCAGCCGGATCGCCTCCGGCACCCACACTGCATTTTTGACGATAATATAAACGCACCCTCCCAAATATAAGATACTCATGACCGGAACGAGGCAGGTACACACTTTTGCCGTCTTTTTGGAGCCGCCCACAAGCACACTTCCCGCCAGCATCGCCGCGCATATTCCTACCAGATGCGGCGAAACCGGAATCCGGGAAACCACCGCCGCCGTCAGCGAATGCGCCTGTACGCCACTTCCCACACACATCGCAGCCAGCACCGAAAAAATCGAAAAAATGCACGCCATCCACTTTTTATGTAATATCCTTTCCATCACATACATCGGCCCGCCATAAGCGCTACCGTCAGCCTTTTTCAACCGATATTTTGCGGAGAGCAGACTCTCGGCATAGCAGGTCGCCATCCCAAAAAATCCGCTTACCCAGCACCAGAATACCGCTCCCGGCCCTCCTACCGCAATAGCTGCTGAAATGCCGATGATGTTTCCTGTTCCGATCGTTGCTGCCAGCGCCGTCGAAAGAGCCGCATACGGAGAAAGTGATGTTCCTTCCCTCCGCTCTCCTTTCTCCCCGGCAATACTCAGTCTCAGCCCCTCCGGCAGCCTTTTCTGGATAACCCCGAGCCGGAATGTGAAGTACAGATGCGTCCCTCCCAAAAGAACCAGCATCGGAAAATCCCACAGGCTGCTGCTGACCATCCTTATGATTTCATTGACCTGCCCCATCTTTCCCCCGTTTGCCGCCAAAGGACACTCTGTATAAAGATGTCCTGCGTCCGTGCAGATAACTTTCGCTTATGTATATGCACATATTCGGGAGCTCATACCTCAGAATCTTTCTTCTTAAAACAAATCCAGCATATTGTCCAGATATATCTCTTCCCTGACGCGAAGCTGATACTCCGGCTTTGTCATGTAATAGAGTAAAAATTCCAGTATCAGCGCACTGCCAAGCCCTCTTCCCTCAATCTTAAAATCAGAAAATCCCATTGGCACATAAACCTTTATAATATCCTCTATCCCGATAAAGCCCGGATTTTCCATTGCTTTTGAAAAGCGATAGCCTCCTTTGGCATCCGGCGCAGCACAGCGGTGTTCTGCGCTCTCTCCAAGGTTTTTACGGCTCACAGCCTCATAACACAGCTTTCTGTCCTGACAGCCATACCAGCAGCATTCATTGCACAGAAATTCCACCTTACTCTTCTGATACATGGACAGCGTATTCCACTTATCAAATGCCTTATTCAGCCGGAAATCCGGCACGACATACCGAAAATCCTCCCTGTCTATCTCATTTACCAGTTCCTGAAACCTTGTCAGGACTTTCGTGGTAGAGGAAACAAAATAAAATCCGGGATGATTTTTTTTCAAATACTCCAACAGAATATCCGAATGTACGATAATGCCGTTTTGGATCGTTCCGCTTTTTTCATTTTCAAAAAGCTCACAAAGCTCATTGCACTTCCTGTCCGCAAGATGTCTTTCCGTAAGGAGGGAGTTGCTGAAAGTCAGCCTGGCAGAAATCCCATACTCCCGCAACAGCATCAGAGCTTCCTTGGGGCTGCATTCCCCGCCCCCGACGCGTCCTCCGCCCCAGATACACTCAGCCGGAGCTCCATATATGGATCCAATATCGCACCAGTCATAAAAATAGTCCCTGTGCTCAAAAAACAGCGGCAAAAAGACTTTGTACAGCTCATAAAATTCAAATAACCCTGGGAGATGATAATGTGCTGTATTCTTTTGTGATCGGTTCATCCTGTCTTCCTTCCATTCTTCATACTTTTGTTCTTGCATTTTGTGCTATTCTCTTATAAATTCTGTATCCTTTTCAGGGATTCCCGCCTCATCGGATACATAACGCTCCACCTTCATATGCAGATCATATTTTTCCCTTCGTATCTCTCCTACCACGCCTCCGGAAATCATTTCTTTAACAAACTTTCTGGCGTTTCCACCCGTACCTGTATAGTAAATATTTACTGTAACGGCCATTTTTTCCTCCTGAAAAGTTATAAATATCCTTTTCCACTTTAAATCATCTGACTTCTTAACTTTAGGATTTTCTTTTCAATCTCCTTTATGACCCGGATAAACTCTTCATCCGACTTCCCGGTCGGGTCTTCCAATCCCCAATTATCGTCAAATGCTCTTCCAATGAAAGGACACCCGACATTACATCCCATAGAAATCGCGATATCCGGTTTTGGAATATCCCCTATCAGCTTAGAATGCTGTGTCTGCTCCATGTCGATTCCATAGAGTTCTTTCAGGATACGGACAGCATCCTGATTTATCTGCGGTTTGGTTTCCGTTCCAGCGGAATAGCTTTCAAAAACATCTGATGCAAAATGCTTTCCAAGTGCTTCCGCTATCTGGCTCCGACACGAATTATGTACACAGATAAATGCTACTTTCTTCATTTTCATTTCCTCCACAATTTCTCTCCCTTAGCCATTTAACAGGGAATTGATGATACCACCGCCGCGCCTGTCACATAGTCTTTATTCCAATACGCTTTTTGAAACAGGTATCCGCTTTCCAAAATCGCTCTTTCTCTCCAGCTTTGAAATGTTAACCTGCACTGACCTATTATTCCGTTTGTTTCTTCTAAATGATTCTTATAACCTCCCCACAATGCCGGCAATGGTATGTATGATGCTTTGCCTAAAAAAGTCTATCTAAGTTTTCAAACCCACCGCAGTGAGGACATCGTAAATATCGTTTATCGACCCACGCATACCCTGCCAGCGCAATAACTGCAAGAATAAACAAAGGCTTGAAGAAAAAGCCGCCCTCCAAAAAAATGAGAAAAATAACCACACAAAAAAATGCCAAATTAATCTTATCACCCTTTACCATTACATCACCTTCTTCGCTTTATTTTGCCGCATCCATTCAGGTCATATCAAAAACTTCATTTACCGCGACAGCAGGCTGAACTATCGCAAATTTTGCGACAGTTGCCTTATCATATCCCAATTCTTCTCTCAAAGCATTGTTGATATGTTTACCTATTGTCTTTACATCCCTGCCAAAAAGTTCAGCCATTTGATTTCTGTTCAGCCAAACCATCTCATTATCTACCGCCACAGGAAGCGTTATCATTTTATCTTCTGTTTCAAATATTACAATTTCATTTTTGTTCATATCCCGCCTCCAATTCTATTCCATTTTCTTTCAATAACTGCTGCACCTTAACATAATATGTTATCAATCTGAGCACATACTCCGGCATCTGTCTTCTTCCCGCTTCCCATTCTTCCAAGGTTCTCAATGGGATATCCATATATCGCGAAAATTCTGTCCTGTTCATGCCTAATATTTCACGAATTCCCTTTAATGTATCTATCTGTTTTTCAATACTCTCTTTTTTATCCATAACTCTCTCCCTTTAAAACCACTCATTGCGTGTAATAATCATATCATACAATCTATTCAAATACAATATTAAAAGGAACACAAAAACAGCCATGTACCTGGAATACATGACTGCTATATATCACTAATATTTAGTTATCAAATATGGAAGTCACACATTGAACACATAATGTTTGTAATCCACTTTGATGAAGCCAATACTTTGAAACATTTTTTGACCTTGTATATTGAATGAGCATATCTCTGCATACAGCTTAGAAATGTGCTTCTCCTTCGCTGACCGGATTATTGCTTTAATAAATTCCAGAACTGACAAAAGCGAAGCTGCTGCATAGGCAGATTACCTATCTGCTTTTGCAGCATCCCCGCTAATTTTAGATTGAATCGGCTGACAGCCTACCATCTGCATCTGTCCCTCTTTCCATATAATATCTAATTCATACCCCAAACCATTTGGTACCTTAATAGAAAAAAAAGACTCCGCTCCCATATTTTTCATAATCAATATTATTATTCTGATCACACCTTCATGACATACCAGTGTGGCACTATGTACGCAATTATCCACACACCGGGCTGCCAAACCATAAAGCGCGGCTTTTATCCTGCTGTAAAAATCCTCATATTTCTCCTCATCTTCTATCGCATTTCCCACTATCCAATTATGAAAGAATCTGCGCTGAATGGTTTCTTCCTGTGAAATATTCTCCAATGTTCCGAAATTTATCTCTCGAAACTCCGGCAGCAAATCATCCAAACGCCTTTTATCTCCAAACAAAATCTGAAGGGTCTGTACGCAGCGAAGCAAATCAGAGCTATAATATTTCTCTGTTTCCGGATATTCATACTCTTTTTTTAACTGATATAATTCATCTATTCCTACATCGCTTAATGCTACATCTGTCCAGCCGGCAAGCCGCCTTTCCTCATTCCCCTTCGAAAAACCATGCCTTATCAAAACTAATTTTAACATTCTCATCATATAATGTCCATTTCCAGCAATTTTTCCGCTTTGGTAACTACCCCATCATATATTTGAAGTATATCCTGATTTAGTTCATCGCAATTTCCATAAATCGGAAGGTGTGTATAAATTAATTGCTTTACTCCCGCATCGCGTGCTAACCGTGCAACCTCCAAACTGTTCATATGTCCGGCCTTCTCTCCACTAATTCCAGAATATAAGCTGCATTCCGCTATCAGAATATCTGCATTTTGTGCAAATTCGACCAAACCTTCGAAATATGCCGTATCTGCTGTATATACAAGTATTTTGCCACCAACTGCCACCTTCATTGCATAACATTCTATGGGATGTTTTGTTTTTAAAAAACGTATTTGAAAAGGTCCTATCTCACAAACTCTGCTTTCATTGATTTCCTGCACTTCACTATATGGGGGCATTTCTAACGTATTGAAAAACAGCTCATCCTTCGGTGCGTATAAATGCAATTTTTCTGTTGTATTCCCAAGCTGCATATTTACCAGTCGGGCATAGACCGCACTTCCTGCATCACTAAAATGATCATAATGATAATGAGACAAAATGATATGATTGATTTCTGTAACTTCTGCCACATTCTGCAGCACTCCAAGCACACCTGAACCACAGTCAAGCAACAGCCGCATTCCTTCTGCCTCTAATAAATATCCTGAACAGGCTTCATTTTTCTTCGGACTTCCACCCCGACATCCAATAACAGTTAAACGCATACTGCCTCCTCCGTAAACAGGGAACTGGTAATCAATTGACGCGTATATCCTTTTACAGGATGATTTAGAATATTTTCTGTATTCCCTTCTTCAATCAGCTGTCCCTTTACCATAACAATAACATAATCAGAAATATAATTGATAACTCCTATATCATGTGAAATAAAAAGATACGATGTCTTAAATTCTTTCTGCAAACTTTTCAATAAATTCAAAATTTGTGCCTGTACAGAAACATCTAATGCAGAAACACACTCATCGCACACAATAACTTCCGGATTCAAAAGAAGTGCTCTTGCAATTGCAACGCGCTGACACTGTCCCCCGCTCAATTCAGAAGGATAACGCCTAAGATATCCCGATGCCAAACCCACTTTTTCCAACATGATTTCTATCTGTTCGGACGCCTTTTCCTCATTATAATCGTCCAAAAGCAGTTTCATAGGCTCCTTTAACACTTTTTCAATGGTATAATATGGATTCATCGACTCCGTTGGATTCTGAAAAATAAATTGAACATTGCGCCGATAATCACGATATTCCTTGTCATTCATTTTGGAAATATCTTTTCCTTTATATAAAACAATTCCTTCCGTCTGTTTCTGCAGATTTCCCAATATTTCTCCTAATGTAGACTTTCCGCTCCCGGATTCTCCTACAATGCCTATTGTCATTTGTTCTCCCAGTGCAATATTCACATGATCTACCGCACGAAAGATACGCCTTTTCCCCCATATTCCTTCCCTTTTCAAGCGAAAATCCTTTACAATCTCTTTCCCTTCTAAAAGATTCATCTGTTTTCTCCTATAAAATGCACTTTACATAATGAGAATCGTCTGTATATGACGGTAATGTTTGCCTGCATCGTTCTTCTGCATATTTACAGCGATCATAGAAAAGACAGTCGCTTCTGTCACGATTTACTTCCGGTACATAACCCAGGATTTCCGTGAGCGGCTTTGACCGATCCTGATTTAATTTCGGAATCACATCAATCAGGGCTCTTGTGTAAGGATGTCTTGGATTTTGGAAAATCTGCTCTTTTTCTCCCATTTCCACAATTTGTCCTGCATACATAACAACAATACGATCACAATATTTTTTTAACATATTTAAATTATGTGACACCATTAATACGGCAGTCTCTTTTTCCATACTTAAACGGAAAAACAATTCTGTAACCTGCTTTTGAACAATACAGTCTAATGCTGTGGTCGGCTCATCTGCAATGATGAGTCTGGGATTGCACATCAGCGCCATTGCAATATTGACTCTTTGCCGCATTCCGCCGGACAGCTCGCCCGGATAACTGTTCATAATTCTTTCCGGGTCTGCAATTCCCACAAGCTTTAACAGCTCCATTGCCTTTTGCCGTGCCTGCTCCAAAGTTCCCATTTTATAGGTCATAAATCCATCTGTCATCTGTTTTTTTATTTTGATTAACGGATGAAGATACGCAACTGTATTTTGAGGTACAAATCCAACCTGAGTTCCAACTATTTCTTTTCTTTCTTTGTCTGTGCAATTCAATAAATCCACATCGCCCAGTTTTATCGTTTCCGCAGTTACCTTTAAATCGTTTGGTACAATTCCAAGTAAAGCCTTGATTGTCATTGTTTTTCCGGAACCGGATTCTCCAATAATACCAACCCGTTCATTTTTGCCGACTGAAAACGTAATATTACTGATTAAGGCCTTATGATTCTGAGCCCTGACTGAACAATTCCGTACTTCCAACAGTTTATTTGTCATGTTCCTGATCCTCTTCTTACCAACAAATCATTTAAGCCATCTCCGAGAAGACGAAATCCCAATACTGTTATCATCAATACCAGTCCCGGTGCAATTGCAATCGAGGGATAGGATAATACATATCTTTGCGCCTCACTCAGCATCAATCCCCAGCTTGCAGAAGGCGGCTGAATACCCAATCCCAAAAAAGACAATGAGGATTCTGTCATTACAGCTGCGCCGATTGCAGAAGAAAGCTGTGTAATAAGACGCGGAAGCATGTCCGGCAACATATGACTGATTACCAGCCGTCCGGAGCTGCACCCGTAACTTCTCGCTGCTTTAATATATAATTTCTGCTTATTTTCAAGAATCATAGAATAAACCAGTCTTGAAAAAGAAGGTACCATAAATATCCCAATTGCAATGACCGAATTAATCAATCCCTTTCCCAATACCATAACAAGCATCATTGCCAAAAGAATCCCCGGAAATGCCATAAGACCATCTATAATTCTCATAATAACGGACTGTATCAATTTATTGCTCATTGCCGCTGTTGCGCCAATTATCATACCGATTGCGGTTCCTACTCCGACAGATCCCACTCCAACAAGCAAGGCAGACCGTGAAGCAATCATTACCCGTGCAAGAATATCTCTTCCAAACTGATCCGTTCCAAACAAATGACCTGCACCTGGTAATGCAAAACGATTACTTGTATTCATCAGTTCAGGATCTTGTGGTAACCAGAAAAAAGAAACAACGCACATACCGATGACCAACGCCGTAAGCACCAGCCCTATCTTCCATGTCCATTGCTTTTTCATACTCCACCTTCTCCTTCATTCAAACGTATTAAAGGGTTTGCAACCATTACCAGAATATCTGTCAAAAAATTAATCAATACAACCATAAATGTAATAAACAGTACAATTCCCTGCAGCAATATGGTATCTCTCTGCTCCACAGAGGTCAGCAGCAGACGCCCGATTCCTCCCAGTGAAAATATCGTTTCTACAATTACTGTTCCGCCAAACAGCTTCGCCATCTGATTGCCGATAATTGTAATCGGTGCAATCACGGCGCTTCTCAACGCATACTTTGTAATTGCCATAAATTTGGAAAGTCCTTTTACCTGCGTTGCAATCATAAAATCTTCGTTCAGCGATTTCAGCATAGAAGTTCTAAACATCCTGATTAAAATTCCCATTTCGCCAATTGCCATTACACAGGCCGGAAGCGTAAGACTTTTAATAAACGCGCCCATTCCTTCTGATGGCGGCACATATCCGCTGACAGGAAACCATTTCAGCCTTGCCGTAAAAAGAATCATAAAAATCATCGATAACCAAAAGCTTGGAATCGAACTTCCCAGCTGCATCAGGGAGCGGGAAATGATATCAACAATCCCTCCTTGTCGCAAAGCAGAGAGTGTCCCCAAAACTGCTGAGACACTCACTGCTATCAACATAGAATAGATTGTCAGGAAAACAGTAATCGGCAGGCGCTGCATGATCAGTGTCAGCACATTACCTCCGAGTAAATACGATGTACCCCAATCTCCACACAAAATACCTTTTATCCAATTAAAATATTGCGTAATGACCGGCAGATCCATTCCCATGGCATGTCTTAATTCCGCCAGCTTTTCAGGCGTGGCATCCGTTCCCAAAATTAACATTGCGGGATCTCCGGGAATAATTCTTAATACACAAAAGGTAATCAGTGTAACCACAAACAAAACTGCAACTGCACTCAATAAACGTTTTACTATAACTTTTGCCATTTTTTATTTCCACCTGAATGCCTTAACATCTATTCAAATCAATGCACTCATTCCCCTGTAAAGTAGACATCCTTCATTTCGTAAATATCAATAGGATATGATGCAAAACCTTCTACGTCCTTCTGCATTACATAATTGGTAATAGGGGTCTGAATATAAAGCGCAGGAACCTCTTCTGCAAGAATCTGTTCAATTCTCTTCGTGATTTCTGTTCTCTTCTCTTCATCCATTTCTGACTTATAGTTTGTCAGCAGCTCGTCTACCTCTTCATTTTTGTAGTTAAAGTAGTTTTCGCTACTCTCAGAATGATATCTTGCCAGCAGTACATAAGGATCTAAACGACCGGTATGGCCGACAACCGTTAAATCATACTGTCTTCCGTTATAAACATCCGATAACCATTCTGCCCATTCTATAATTGTAACTTCACATGTAATATTTATTTCTTTTAACTGATTTGCAATGATCTGACCTGCATCAACATAGGCGGGATAAGACTTAGGAAGGTACATTTGCAAAGTCAGGCCATTCTCATATCCTGCCTCTTTCAGTAATTCCTTTGCCTTTTCTACATTATGTGGATACTGATTGCTATAATCAACATATTCCTTCAACACTGTAGGATAATGGGACCCTATCTTTTCACCTGCTCCCCACCATACCGTTTCAATTAACGCATCTTTATCTATTGCATAATTAATTGCCTGGCGTACACGTTCATCACTCAATGCTTCATTCTCAAGATTCATCGCCATAAGCTGTAAGCTGTTTGCAGGTGCAGACATCATCTTATAGTTGTTATCATTTTCAAATGCTGCAATCTGATCTCCGCTAATACCGATAATATCTAATTCGCCATTATGGAATGCAGAAATCTGTGCAGTCGCATCGGGGATATTCTTGAAATTAATTTTTTCCAAATTCACAGTTCCGGGATAATCCGGATTCTTTTTTAAAACCAGAGACTGCTGAGGAATCCACTCCTCTACAACGTATGCGCCTGTTCCTACCGGCTGATTTTTTAAGGTATCTGCAGCCGTTACGTCTACGATTGCTGCCCAGGGATAAGCAAAAGAAGACAAAATTGTTACATCCAGTGTCTCTGTGGTAAATGCAACTGTTTTTTCATCAATCGCTTCCATGCTCACAATGTTTTTATAATCATTGGCACGGGGGCTTTCTTCTCCTTTTAAACGCTCAAAGGATGCTACCACTGCATTTGCATCACATACATTCCCATTCGAGAACTTTGCGCCTTCTCTCAGTGTAAAGGTAATGGTCAAACCATCCTCACTCACACTCCAGTCCGTTGCCAAAGCCGGCTTCAACGTCCCATCTGTATTGACAGAAAGCAGGGGTTCATAAATATTATTTGTAATTTGGAATGTACTTGCAGCAGTTGTTCTCTGCGGATCTAAACCGTCAGGATCAACTGAAAGAGGCATATTAAGCTCTGTTTTACCTGTATTTACTGTGTCTTGTCCTTCTGCTGCTGCCTGAGAAGTTGATTCTGTAACCTGGCTGCTCTGAGAAGGTGTTTCCTGGGGTTTATTCGAAGCTCCGCATCCCAATAACGAAGTGGCCAGCAAACCACACATTAAAATACATTTTAGTTTTTTCATGACTGTTTTTTTCTCCTTTTTCATTTAGTACAATTTTATTTTATTACAAACAAAAATTCTGCTCTATCAATGTTTAGAAAATCTTTAACAAAAAGGATGTAAAAAGTAGAACATCCACTCACAATAAAAGAGCGTTCACAAGTAAACTTGCAACGCTCTTATTCCTCCTGCTCTCCTTGAACTCAATGCTCCAGCATATTCTCAATAAAAATCCCATACCCTCTCGTCGGGTCGTTCACCAGAACATGCGTTACCGCCCCCACCAGCTTCCCATTTTGGATAATCGGGCTGCCGCTCACGAGTGATTGTCATTAGGGACAACATTTTTTAGGTTCAGTTTGTTTTGGGAGCGAACGGTATTAGGTTATCCGAGAAATTCCACTCGATTCTGATGTGTTTGTCTGGATAAATAATCACACGCTTTACCAGAGCTTTCATAACCTCCGGTGTCAGTTCTGATATTCCCTCAAACCGACGAATCTCTCTGGCAGCTTCCTGCCGCTTTTCCAGCTTGGCATCAGAAAGAGAAAGTTCATTCAGCCTTTGCTGTAAAACTGCCAGCTTTGCTGTCATAGCTTCTTCTTCAGCCAATACACCTTTCTTCTTTGCCACATAATCATCTCTTGAGAGCTTATCTGCCATAACAGCTTCCAGAAGCTCCCGTTTAGTATTTTGCAGCTTATCAAGCTTTCGTTGCAAACTTCTGATTTCGTCAGAGATAATTACTTTCTCAGATCTGCTTGCTTTCTGTAAATTTTTCTGTTCCTGAATAGATACATCCGTCAGGGAACATTGCTGCTGAATTGCACGGAGAATAACTCCTTTGATTTCAGCCTCATTTACACGGACTGCTTTACAATCCAGATTATCATTATATCGAGCCTTGGAACAAAGCCAATTCTTATTTTGGGCTTTTCCTTTACCAAGAGTATTCCCACAACAACCGCAAATTAACCTTGACGTAAGCGGATTATTCTGGGAAGTCCCCTTTTTCTTGCTAACTGATTTAATGGTAGTCTGGGCAAGATAGTAAAGTTCTCTGGAAACAATTGCTTCATGTGTCTCAGGAATAATTTCTCTCAGCTCACGGGGAATCTGTTTTGTTCTGGCACTTCCTATTTTAATTATATGAGATTTGAATGGTTCTGTATCACCAGTATAAATTCTGTTCTCAATGATATTCTTTACCGAGTTCCATGTCCAGTCGGAATAAACCTTATATTTACTGCTTCTATATTGTGCCATGTACTGGGAAGGTGTAGGAATACCTTCTTTATTTAAGGCTAATGCAATTTCCGTGATTGTCATGCCTTCTGATGCCATCTTGAACATTCTTTTCACAATAATCGCTGCTTCATCATCGACAATGATGGTATTCTTTTTTTCGCCTTTCTTATAGCCATAGGGTGCTGTTCCATAGACAAATTCGCCATTTCGCTTTTTGATATCCACAGCACTCTTGATTTTACGTGAAATGTCTTTGCTGTACATCTCGTTAATCAGGTTTCGAATTGCCAAATCAAGTCCAGCCGGATTTTCTCCATAATCGTCGCTGTCATAACGGTCGTTGATAGAAATAAATCGAACACCGTATGCCGGAAATACAAACTCCAGATAATGACCAGCTTCCAGATAATTTCTTGCAAAACGGGAAAGGTCACGAACAACAATCGTTTTTACAAGCCCCTGTTCTACCATTCTGAGAAGTCTCTGCACCTCTGGTCTCTCCATATTTGTACCGGAATAGCCATCATCAGCAAATTCTTGAAAATCACTTCCAAGTTCTGGATGAGTTCCAAGGAACTGTTCTACACACAATCTCTGAGATGTAATACTGCAACTCTCATTGAGATTTCCTTCTGCAACATCACCATCTTCCAGAGATAGGCGGAGGTAGAAAGCGTCAATCCTATTATCCTGCATCCTCTAACACCTCCGGTATTTCCTCTAAATATTCCGTTACTAATCGGAACGGGTCCTCATAGTTCAGTATGATTTGAATTCGCTTATTAGGGTAGATATTTATCCGCTTAATGAGATATTCCACCGCTTTTCGGTCTATCTCCGGAATACGCCGGTACTCTTTTACAAATTGAATCCATTGACTTGATGTTGCCACAATATGATCAAGCTTCTTAGAAGATGCGAAAAGTCTGTTTTCCTCCTCCAGCAAATTCTCATATTCATCATTGTAGCGTTTCTTTGCATAAGCATATTCGTTCTTGTCAATCAATCCCTCTGTCAAGTCCACAATAAGCTGCTCTAAACGCTGTTCCATATTTCGCCTTTTGGATTGAACACTCATCAGCTGATTTTGAATAGAAATTTCATATTGAAGAACCTTTGGCATTGACTGCACTTCTTTGAGTAACTGTTCCAAATCAACCGCAGCTGAAATCTGCGTATCTAACACATTACGCAGAACTTCCATGATCCTTTCCTGACGGACATAATGCGGAGAGCAAATCGCTCTGCCACTATCTAAAAACTTTCCGCAGTCATAGTACACAAAAGCTTTTCTTTCACCATTCTCATTTGCTCTACCTAACCCTTTACAAGCTCTCATCATACTACCACAGTCACCACAATACACTTTCTCCCGAAAAGTATCACGATGATCCGTAGCCGGTGCTTCTTGCTTTTTACCGGAATTACGCTTTGCAACCGCTTCATTCATGGCTGCTTGTACTTTTCCAAACAGTTCCTTAGAAATGATAGGAGCATGAGCATTTTCAATGACCCGCCATTCTTCCTCAGAGCGTCTGGTCTTTTCCATTCCCACCTTATCTCGCTTAACTCTGCCATGAACACGATTTCCGATATAAACCTGATCCATAAGCATTTTGCGTAATGTACCATGAATCCATGAAGCATTTTCGTATTTCTCGGCTTTTGTAATTCCTCTTATATAACGAAGCTTGCCGGGACATGGAATCCCTTCTTCATTGAGTGTCTTAGCAATAGAATTCAAAGCGATGCCATTTGCTCTCATTTCAAAAATTCGAACAATTACAGGAGCTACTTCTTCATCAATATCAAAGGTATTCTTCTCTGCATTTCTGACATATCCATAAGGTATACTGCTGGCAGACGGAAGATACTCTCCACTATTTATTTTCGCATTGATACTGCTTCGGATTTTCTTAGAGATGTCTTTTACATAAGAATCATTCATCACCATTTTAAAAGGAAGAAGCAAAGCAGAAGAATCGCAGTTCTCATTACTGCTGTCATAATCATCATTGACGCAGATTAGCCTAATTCCCATCATCGGGAAGATTTTCTCAACAAACTCACTGGTCATAACAAAATGTCTGCCCAAACGAGATATATCCTTTACGATAACACAGTTAATTTTACCGGAACGAAGGTCATTCATCATTCGCTGAAAGTCTGGTCTGCTGTAGTTCATACCGGTATATCCATTATCGGAATAGTATTCTGCAACAGTAATATCGTCCTTGTCTTTCAGATAATCCAAAACAATCTTCTTCTGATTGCCGATGGAATTTTGTTCCTCATCATCTTCATCTTCAATAGATAGTCTTGCATAAACACCAGCCAGCAGCATGGCTGTTTTCTTTTCTTCTTTAATCTCAGCAACAAATCTGCTCTTTCTTGCCATTTCAACTTACCTCCTGACTGATATTTTTGATTATTTCCTGATAAGATGCGATCTCATCACGATAGTTAAAGTCGATATGCACCGTTTTATCTTCATAAACGGTTATCTTGTCTATAAACGCAACCGCAATCTCACGACTGAGTTTTACATAATCTTGATAACGGGCGAACTGCTCCAACCAAGAGAGGTTTCTTGTGTTCTGACTCACAATTTCAGCACGTTCCGCATCCAGCTTTTGAACGGCGGTTTCAGCAGCTTCTATTGTCGCAGTCGCTCTTTTTCTCATAGCGTCATATTCGTCTCTTTCGATAAGACCTTCGCTTAATGCTTCGTACAGCTTCATACGAAACTCTTTTTGCTTGTCGATTTCTTTGTTTTTTTCTGCAATCAACAAGTCCAGTCTTTTCAACTTAACCGAAAGAATTTCACTATGATTGACCTCATTCAGCAACTGCTTCATTTCCACCACCAGATTGATCTGATTTTTAATCGCCCTCATCACTGTATCTTCCAATGTTTCCATAGAAATGCTGTGACTGCTGCAACCATTTCCTTTTTTGCTTGTGGAACAGACATAATAATGAAATTTCTTTTTTCCCCTGGAAACGCTTCTCTTTATCATAGATCTACCACAATCTGCACAGAAAACCAGCCCGGATAAAGAATTTACTGCTTCTGTATTTGGAGCAACACGGGTATCTCTTTGTAACACCCTCTGCACAGACTCAAAAGTATATTCGTCAATGATTGCTTCATGGTTATCTTTGCGAATACACCATTGTTCTTCATCACGCACTCGCATCTGCTTGATTTTATAGTTTGGAGTTCCTCGTTTCCCCTGAATCAATACGCCGATATATACCGGATTAGTCAAAATATTTTGAATGGTAAACGCTCTCCAGACTGCCTGCCCACTGCCTTTCAATCCGGACTTATAATTTAATCCCTGACTCTTTTTATATTCTGCCGGCGGCAACACAGCTTCGCTGTTCAGATAATCTGCTATAGACTGCTGACTATATCCCTTAAGCTTCAGCACAAAAATAGCCCGAACAATTTCAGCGGCATACTCATCAATAACGAGTTTATGCTTATCCGTAGGATCTTTTCTGTATCCGTAGCTTGCAAAAGCACCAAGATACTCTCCATTGGATCTCTGAATCTTAAACTGGCGGCGAAGCTTCTTAGAAAGCTCACGGCAGTAAGATTCATTCATTATGTTTTTAACCGGAATCAGAATATCGTCACCAGAACTGCTTTTTCCACTATCAATATCATCATTGATAGCAATAAATCTGATTCCCATAGACGGAAACACCATTTCAAGGTATTTCCCCGTTTCGACATATTCACGCCCCAGACGTGACAAATCTTTTACAATCACACAATTTACTGTGCCGGCATTGACCGCTTCCATAACTTTCTGAAAGCCAGGTCTATCATAGTTTGTACCGCTATAACCATCATCAAATGCTTCGTCAATCAGTCGAATGTTCGGATGGTTCTTGACATACTCTCTAACCAGCACTCGCTGATTCGCAATACTATCTGATTCATGGTTTTTACCATCATCCTTAGAAAGACGGTAGTATGCGATTGCTTCATAGACATCATCTCCTAAATTAAGAGTTTGGTTCATATATAACCCCATAAATATATCCTCCTTTTTTAGTTTTAAAAATTTAGGATTTTCTATGGAGTTACCCTAAGCAGTTGACCACCTGCTTGACCCAAGAATATTATCTCGGATTTTTCACAGGTGGTCAATGATGTCAGGAGCAATACCAGCACTTACCAGTTTAGCCGATATTGTTTGCAAGTGCTTTTAACTGATCTTTTAAGCAAGTCCCCGTATCAGAAAATCCCAGACTGACAACTACATCTCCATCCATATAGCAGTATGGATTCCCAATCTGCTCAACAAAATTTTTCACACGCTGCTCGCAAGGCAAAGAGGTATCAATCTTTACCTGATCCAAATTACGCAGCTTAGAACGGTCAACAGATCTTATATCAAACTTTTCAGGCATCATCATTTTTTTCGCCTCCATTCCTGTACTGTTAGTTTGTTCAAATGTATGCTTTTTATGCCCCATTATGAAATATCAAATCCCAAATGGATTTTCACAGCACGGTCAACCTCCCGCATCTGTGCTTCGTCTAACCTTCCTACATACGATACAATTCTTGATTTGTCTATCGTCTGTGTCTGCTCTGCAACAACCATAGAAGGACGTACCAGAACCGATGTGCAATCGAACACTATATGCGTCGGTTGATTTGTTTTCTTTACTGCCGACGTAATCGGCACAACCGTTAAGGTCGGTGCATATCTGTTACCGGTATTATTTTGAATAACAACCACCGGTCTTTTCCCCCCCTGCTCCGATCCTTTTCGGAAGCCAAGATTGGCATAGTATATATCGCCACGACGGAATACCCAGTTCTCTCTCATACAGTCTTACCTCCTTCCTCTGGATATGTATAAGGAACTGAAGCATTACACCCCAGCCCCTTCGATAAAAAATATACTTGTTCCCATACTTGCCCTCGACACCCCTGGGGACAGAAATTATTTCTGTCGGGAAATCATCAGACGGCTGATTGCTAATCAGCTCCATAGGAATCTAACCTCTGCCGGGTTCTCCGCCAGCTCCATAGAGAAGTATCTTTAACCCTGTTGCTTTCGTTGCCTTATCAGGAGCAACCTGATATTTACACGCCGGTATTTCTCGCTCATATCAGTTCTAAAGCATCAAAATTTTTGCCTTGCTTTTCTGACCGATACATCTTGGCGTACCGCTGATGTGGCTGATGCTCTCGCACCGGCAACAGGAACGTATCTGATGAATGTATATTCAATTTTCAAGGATCAATCAGCTATTTTCTTTAGCTGTGATTAAATTGTATAATGTTTCATCCGCTATTTTTATGGTGCAATACTCCGAGTTTATCGGTGTATTACTCAGACTTCATAACTCATTTACAAACCTGGTTAGAAATTCAATTACAAATAAAAGTGCCTTTTTGACTGCCACCTTAATTGCTGTTCCATCGCTCATTTCTTTTCCAAGAACTAAGTAATCCAGAGTTACCTCAAAAAATTCAGAAATCTCAACAAGCAGATCAACGGAACCGCCATATCTTCCATTTTCCATTTTTCCAACATAGTCTGTTGAAATATTGAGACTTTCAGCCAACTGTTCCTGTGTCAATCCTTTGTCCTTCCTCAGTTTTGCAATTCTTTTTCCGCTTTCTTTCTGATCGTAATACATACCGTTTCCTCCTTAACGGCACAAAAAAAGAACCGGAGAAATTTCTCTGGTTCTTTTCGTGCAGAATGTCTGGAAGACGGCATTAAAAAAGCCCCGCACCGTATTGGCACGAGGCTAAGATTTTATTTAATTATGTATGCTGCTATCTCCCAGCATACCAATCTTAACACTTATCAAGTCGGACTTTCAGTAGGAAAACCGTCGTATTTTCATCGGACTTTAGTCGGACTAAAATCCCATCTTAGCATTCACAGTAATATAACGCTTCTTCATCTCTGGCACTATCCAAAAAATCTTTCAGTTTAGGAATGGCTGTTCCCCAAAGAGACAGACCAAATAACAATATCGCTTCTTTCTTTCGGTCATAGTAGGTGCTGCGTTCCATATCCAGTATCTCCAGCATCTCTGACTCCTTGTACTTAAAGCGGTTGAGATATACCTTTGAGATAATCTCACAGTAGAGATTACCCTTATCCGGATAACCTCTGATTTTCATCATAGCCATATCTACCAGTTCAATGATCCACTTTGTCTCAAATAAACTGCGAATGCGTTCTTCAAATCGTTCTCTTGCTTCATCCGGAGCAAAGGTTTCCAGATAAATCAATGCACCATCTAAGCTGGCACCGTAAGTACAAATAAGGGTATCACATACATCATTTGCACGATCAATGGTAGACCAGCACACCTCTCGATATATGGATAAAATCAACTTCGCTCTTTCATACAAAACCTTCTCATCAATGTTCTGCATCCTGCAAAGCATTCGAATATTGCTTAATACCTGTGTATTATATCTGCTCATTCAAAATCTCCTTTCAGCCTAATCCATAAAATAATAATTCCTTTCTAACTCCTGTCTCTTGGCTAAAGGGAAACAAATACCATCGGACAAGAATAACTATAACTTCCGATATTTTATTAAAAAACAGAAGTGAAATCGGAAGTTCTTGACTTTATATAAGTTCCGATATATAATTAAAGAGAACTTAAACTTCTGTTATGTTTTTAATTATAGCATTTTTCAGAAGTTTGTCAATAAATAATCGGAAGTTACAAATAAATATTTTTTGAAAGGAAGGACACTATCATGACATTTGGAGAAAAAATTAAAGAAGCTCGCTTGGCAATGAACCTTTCTCAAACTGAGCTTGCCCAGATGACCGGCATCTCTGAAAGATCCCTTTACACCTATGAGCAGCTCGGTACGCTCCCCAGAAAAAACAACATCAGAAAGCTTGCTGAGGCATTGCATATCTCTGTGTCCTATCTTTTGGACGAATCTGAAACAGACAGTCAAAACCACATAGATCAGGATATGTTTATTTAGGAAGCAAAAGAAAACTTCGGGTCAAAGGGAGTAAAAGAAGCTCAGGAAGTGTTGGGACGTGTAAATTCTCTGTTTGCTGGCGGCGAATTGGACGAAGACGCTAAGGATGTATTCTTCCAGGCGATTATGTCAGTCTATATGGATTCCAAGAAAACTGCACGAGAAAAATACACTCCGAAGAAATACAGAAAGCATAAAGATAAAGAATAAAACCCTCAATCACAGATTATGTTTTCTGTGTGCGATTCGGAGGTGAAGCAAATGAGAACGGCAGAACATATCATTGAAACTGTAGATAAACTTGTGCGAAAATATCACACCAGAGACCCTTACGAACTTTGTCAGTTGTTAGGCATCAAAATCCACTACTACGATTTGCAGAAAAAATTGAAAGGCTTCTTCTTTTACCAGTCCAGACAGAAGAATATCGTCATTGACAACAATGTAAACAAAATTTTGGAGCGTATCTTAGTTGCACATGAATTGGGGCACGCTATCCTGCATACCAAAATTGCCATGATGCGTGGCTTTCAGGAAATGGAAGTCTTTGACGATAAATCCACAGAAGAAAATGAAGCCAATTTCTTTGCGGCAGAGCTTCTGTTAGAAGATGAAGAAGTATTGGAATGTCTTTCAGAACACGCTTTTTTTGAAACTGCTAAAATGCTCTATGTACCAGCAGCACTATTAGATTACAAATTCAGTCTGCTATATGAAAAAGGGCAGATAGTAAATCCGATGTATATTCGTAAATCAGACTTCCTGAAGGAAGATCTTCATGCCTATGATGACATTGGTTATGACGATGTGTGAACATCAGCAATTTTATATCTTTACAAAACAAGTCCAACAGTACGGTGCACAGTGCATCATAACTGTTGGACTTTTTAGCTTTTTAAAATATTCTTTTTATTCCGGATCACCGCCGCCACGTTTCCTCCAAATTCACAGCCGTACATATGAATAAGCTACCACTTATCCATTCTCCATTTCCAGGAGACGAAACACTTCCCCTTCAATGCTCAAGATGTTTCCAATCGGTATTTTGCTCTTGTTAACCAATACAAGCTGCTTTTCATAGGTATCTATCTTTTTTACTGCACCAGTTATAGAGACGTATTTTCCACCGTCTTTTCGTTCATCTGGAATAAAGTAAGTGATTGTAACTTCTGGTAATTTCTTCAAGCGGTCTTGCAATAGTAAAATACGTTGATCCAGAGTGGCTTTCTCGTATTCATCCAGTTCGATTTGCTGTTCAGTTAGACGAGCTGTTTCCTTTACAGCAGCATTATATCCAGTCAAAGCTGCAAAGGGGGAGAACTGAGCAGCACGGTCAATCATGGTCATATGAGGGCGTGTAGAAGATACATGATGCGGTAAATTTATAATTTTGTCGTATTTTCCCATATAAGTTACTTCCTTAAAGATACATTTTTTGCAGCTTCACGGTATTCATCTCTAATCAATGCGTAGGATATAAGATTTAAAACAACCTGCATTACATCTGGCTGATCAAGCTCCCACAAATGGTCATTTTTTAATGTACCCAAATTAAAGCGTCTTCCATCAATAATCCTTGAATAGCGTTTTTCCACAAATTTTCGTAAATCATCTATTTTCCCACTTCCTTGATTTCCTATTGCTATTCGTCCATTGTGGTAAAATATAACATTGTTATCTATTAACTTCACATTATCATCGAACACCAATTGTAAAGCATGATGTGTTTCTTTCTCATTATCATGTGCAACACATAGGCAAGTTTTAACTTTACTTTGCTGTTCACTTCTTGCATATGACGAGAAAGCAAAAGAGATAAATTCAGTATTCCCTTTGTATTCTATTAAAAAAGAACGATAAGGACCATAAAACTGACCACCACCTGCATTTCCATATGAAAGCATTCTAATTCCATAATCCTCTATGAGCTGAAACAATCCATAATCTCCTTTGGGAATACAATGACGTGTATCATACAATGCTTCTTGCAGATTGAATGCCACTTTTGCAATTTCTATTGGTGTGGTTTTACTGATATCTTCCCCATAACAATCATCTGGGTATTGTGCAAAAACTGATTTTAAATAATCTTCGATTTTGTTAAATGGTATACGTTCAGGCACTTGCTCATAGAGCTTGACTTCTCCCATTTTATTTAACATTTCCTTATATTGTGGGATTTCATTCAGTTCCTCATATATATCTTTATCTGCAAAATATTTATAGCAAAACATTTCATAACCATTGCATACCATTGCGTAATCCGCACCCAGCAGATCACAATAGTTAAATACCTGCAAAAGTGCTTTCTCGTCTAAAAACACTTCAGGGGCTTTACATTCTACAACCAGGACAGGATAATTAACCCCATCTTCAGTTCCATGAACAATAATATCTGCTCTTTTTCTTGACTCTATATGATAATGAGATAAATGTTCCTCAACCAAGATAGCATCTTTAGGTACTTTTAATTCATTTATCAAATATGAAATTGTTTTTTGTCGCACTGTTTCTTCAGGCGTAATATAGATAAGTTTCTTTCTTACAGGATCGAGGTAACAGTCTTTTCCGTTCCTTCGATAAATGATCGGTAGACTTTGATTTTCAATATTTATTTTCATACACTTTCTCTATCTTTTAAGAATAATTTTTTTCTAAGCTTTATGACCTCCAATCTGTTGATTTCGGTCTTTAGCTGTTGCCCCTTCCTGAAGGTTCATACCCTTTAAGATTGAATTTTTACCAAACTTCTTTTTAATAGACAAGATTGCCTGCTGCATTTTTCTCTCACGCTCCAAAGCAGCATTTTCTTCCTCTCGTTGTTTTTCCAATTCCTCATAATTGGTGAACAGGTCAAGCTGCTCCATTTTCTGTTCCTTTGATATAGACTGCTCCGGAACAACATGATTTGCAGAAATATTCAAGCGGCGTATCAGCAATGAAGGATTAACGATTTTATCATACAGTTCCATTACAGCTTCTGTTATCAGTTTAGCAGAAGCTGTTTGTCTACCGACATTAGCAGTTCCATGAGCATGCTTCGGAATTTTTCTTCCATAAGCATCTACCGTGATCGGACCTGAATAAGCCTTGCTTCTCTTTGGGTCTGTCAGATTCTCTATGTCATAGCCTACAGTAAGCACAATCTGGTCTGTAACTAAACCTTTATCAACCAAATCCAGAACAAGAAGATCAATCATCTCTCTAACAACCAGCTTTGCCTTGTCAAAGTCATACGGGCAGTGGAGTACCTGTCCGGAGCCGATACTATTAGATGCTGGCTTATATTCTTTTATCTTATCAATGGTACAAGGTTCCCAGCCCCAGGCATGGTCAATGAGTAGTTCTGCGTTTACTCCAAACAGCTTATAAAGCAAATCTTCATTGTAAAAGTCCGTCGGCTTACCCACTGAGCAAAGAGCAATATCGCCCATTGTAAATAGCCCGTTCTCTTCCAACTTCTTTGCATAACCACGTCCAACTCTCCAAAAATCGGTAAGAGGACGATGATCCCATAGCTGTCTGCGATAAGACATCTCATCCAGTTCCGCAATACGCACACCATCTTTATCCGCTGGGATATGCTTAGCTACGATATCCATAGCAATTTTAGCCAGATACATATTTGTACCGATACCAGCTGTTGCTGTGATACCAGTTGTCTGGTACACATCACGTATCATCTTCATGGCAAACTCATGCGGAGTAAGACCGGCTGAATCAAGATACGTTGTCAAATCTATAAACACTTCATCTATGGAATAGACATGAATATCCTCCGGAGCAATATACTTCAGATAGATATTATAAATCTGTGTGCTATGTTCGATGTAATGAGCCATTCTTGGCGGTGCAGCAATATAATCCAGCTGTAGCGATGGATTTACCGCAAGTTCCTGAGCATTATATGATGAGCCTGTAAAGCATCGCCCAGGTGCCTTCTGTAAACGGATAGCATTTGCTTGTTTCACCTTTTGAACGACTTCAAACAATCTGGCTCTTCCAGGAATACCATAGGACTTTAATGCTGGTGAGACTGCAAGACAAATCGTTTTCTCTGTTCGAGAAGCATCTGCCACCACAAGATTCGTTGTCATCGGGTCAAGCCCACGTTCAATACATTCCACAGAAGCATAGAAGGACTTGAGATCTATGCAGAGATATATTCTGTTTTTCATGGTCTCAAGCCCTCCTTACTATTTTTTTGTCAGCTGATAGCTGAGCTCAATCAAATTTTTAATCTCATCATCTGAAACAGTCCCATCTAAAATGATACTGATCCATTTATCTTTGTTCATGTGATAGGCAGGGAAGAAGCCTGGCTGCGTCCGGAGAGAACCAATCAATATAGGATCACACTTAACATTAAGTACATCCACAACTCTGTTCCCCTCCAGTCCTAACTTTCTGTCCTCAATTTCCATGACCAACGCATACCATTTGTTATTGTGCTTATGTCTCAAAACACAATTCCAGTCATTCCATGGATAGTCAGGCTCGGTTCCATATTGCTGTCTACACCATTTAAAAATATCCTGTCGTGTCAATTATACATCCAACTCTTTCGTATCATTCCGTGGAACAGGTATATATACCATTTTTAACGGAATCATTTTCCGATATTTTTCGCTTAGCTGCGGATAATACTTTAAAATCAAATCCACAAGTTCTGTGCCATTGATACCTCGAATAATTGGTGTGTTTTCTAAATATCTCTGAGCATTTTTGGTGTAATTTGAAAGTGTTACAAAAAGACCATAATCGCCTTCCCTCATTGCACCCTTTAGGGACTGGATTGTACTTTCCTTAATATCTCCATCCTGACTTTTTACTTGAACTAAGATTCTTGGAGGCAGTTCATCCTTATAGGCAGTAATATCTATACCACTATCGCCACCATGATTAGAAATCGTAGTCCGATATCCCATTGAATTTAATAGATCCGCAACGAATTCTTCCAAGTCATAGCCTTTTAAATTTTTGCTCAGTTCTTTCAAAATGAAATCTTTCGTTGTTTCAATAATATCTTCCGCTGTAGCCGCCACCGTATCATCTTCTTCCTCCGATGATACAACAACATTCTTTTTTACATTCTTGTCTAAAGCATCCAAATACTCATCTGCATAGGATTTCACAACAAAAAACGAAAGTGCTGAACCAACCTCATATAAAGCTCCCTGTGAGAAATAGGTTCTTGGCAAATGCTTTAACCATTTCACCTTTCTTTGCTGGACATATTCAGCGGCATCAGGGACATACTCATATTCTCCCTCAATGATACCAATGTTAATTTTTCTATCATTTTTTGAAGGAAAAACCACATAATCACCGATTTGTACTTCATATAGAAAACGATAAAGCATTCCAGCACAGGTAGCAATACTTCCTTTCTTTACTTCAGGAAAAGATTTTTCATAGTGCTCCTTAAATGCTTCTCGTGTCGGTTCTATGTCACGTAAATCTCCGAATTTCTTCCAGCCTATTGCAATTACGTTCCCATTCAAGAACAAATAAGAATCTTGGGTATGGATTCCCCAAACTGTATTCGCCACATTAACACCCCTTTGTCCTAAATTTCCATCACATTGTCTGTCCATAATTCACATTGTGTCATAACAGTTTGCACAGCATCAGCCATACCTTCAGGCGGATACTTGTGTTTTTTAAGAAGCCTTTTAATAAGGGTACGCATCTTTGCACGAGCAGTTTCTTTGCGTTGCCAATCAATTGTTTTATTTTTTCGAAGTGTATCTGCCAATTCTTTTGTGATTGCAATCAATTCTTCGTTTTCATAAAAATCCTTGATTGCTTGCGGTTTAGTCAATGCATCATAAAAAGCAAGTTCATCTGCGGTCAAACCAAGTTTCTCGCCTTCTTTATGTGCTTCTGCTATCTGTTTTGCCAGTTTTAGCATTTCAGCAATGACTTCCTCATTAGTGAGCATACCATTCAAATATGCATTTACGGCTCTCTGCATAATCTCGCTAAATTTTTCAGATTTAACTACATTAGTTCTTCTGTATATGGACACTTGCTCAGCAATCAACTTTTTTAATAGCTCAATCGCCAAGTTTTTTTCTTTCATTTTCCCAATTTCCTCAAGAAATTTCGGGTCGAATAGTGAAAACTCTTCCTTTACATCAGAAAAAAGATTGATAACACCTTCACTCTTAATACTCTGCTTCAAAAGCTCGTTAATTCGTGCGTTCATTTCCGGCAAGGAAATCTTCTTACCAGTACCAGCATTTGTAAGGCGAAGTACCAAAACACGAACAGATTCAAAGAATGCTGCTTCAAAGCGGTCCGTTTCACAGACTAAAGAAGAGCAAAGCGAAAGTGCCTGGTGTAACATGAGAGCTTCTTTAACGAAGGTTTCTTTTTCCTGCTCTTTTTCACGAGCAATAATGTAGTTTACAGCACCACTAATAGTTTTCGCTCTTTCCAAATCTGTACCAGTTGTGAACTTGGCATAATCAAATCCATGGAACATATCACGACATACACCCAGTTTTTCAATGAATTTCGGATATGCTACCTTAGCAACATCTGTATCTCCGTAGTTCTTTTTATCACGAGTCGTATAGTCATTCATTGCTTGTTTCAACGCTGCTGCAATACCAACATAATCAACGACCAGACCACCTTCCTTGTCACGGAAAACACGATTTACACGAGCGATAGCCTGCATTAGATTATAACCACTCATAGGCTTATATACATACATGGTTGCCAAAGATGGAACATCAAATCCGGTCAGCCACATATCAACTACAATGGCAATCTTCATTGGACTATTATTATCCTTGAATTTCTTTGCCAGTTCATCTTTATGACGCTTATTTCCAATAATATCATGCCATTCTTCTGGGTCATTGTTGCCGCCAGTCATTACAATACCTACTTTTTCTGTCCAAGCAGGACGCAATTCCAAAATGCGTTTGTAAATCTTCATAGCAATAGGTCGTGAATACGCTACAATCATCGCTTTACCAGTAAGCAACCCCTCACGATAATTCTCATAGTGGTCAAGAATATCAGAAACAAGAGAGTTGATTGTGTTTTCGTTACCCAGCACAGCTTCCATCTGTCCCAGAGTCTTTTTACTTTTTTCAATGACTTCAGGATCTGCATTGTTTGCCATAATATCATATTCGGCATCAATCAATCGAAGAGTGGATTCATCCAAATTCAGCTTGATAACTCGGCTCTCATAGTAAACGGGACGAGTTGCTCCATCCTCAACCGCTTGCGTCATATCATAAATATCAATATAATCACCAAATACTTCACGGGTGCTGCGATCTTTAGAGGAAATCGGAGTCCCAGTAAAGCCTATGTATGTGGCATTAGGTAAGCTGTTACGAATAATACGAGCAGTACCGACAACACGCTTGGCGATTTCTTCACCATCTTCATTCTTGGTCATCTTGATTTTTTCTGTTAAACCATACTGACCACGATGAGCCTCGTCAGCCATTACAATAATATTTCTACGCTCAGAAAGTGCTTCATGTGATTCTTCAAATTTCTGCATAGTCGTAAAGATAATACCATTTGCCTGACGACCAGCAAGCAGATCTCGCAAATTCTCTCTGCTCTGGGCGTGCATTGGATCTTGACGCAGAAATTCTTTGCACTTAGCGAACTGCCCAAATAACTGATCATCCAAATCATTTCTATCTGTCAGCACAACGATTGTAGGACTGTCCAGTGCTTCCTGGAGCAAGTGGGCATAGAATACCATTGACAATGACTTACCGCTACCCTGAGTATGCCAGAATACACCACCTTTACCATCAGTAACAGTAGCTCGTTTGGTTGATTCGATTGCTTTTCTTACGGCGAAGTACTGATGATAACCAGCCAGTATTTTGAAAGAATTTACACCTTCATTGGAAAAACAGATAAAGTTTTTTATCAGGTCGAGCAATCGTTCCTTTTGAAACATACCCTCGAAGAAGGTATCAAACTGTGCATACTGCGTGTTTTCGTAGCTTCCATCCACTGTTTTCCATTCCATGAAACGATCTTCACCGGAAGTAATCGTACCAGCTTTGGAGGTCATCTGATCACTCATAACGCAAATAGCATTATAAATGAACATCGAAGGGATCTCCTTCATGTAATTGCGAAGCTGACGATATGCAGCTGAGGCATCTGTTTCTTCTCTGGAAGGAGATTTCAACTCAACAATAACTACCGGAATACCATTTAGAAAAAGAAGAATGTCCGGACGTTTGTTGCTATTTTCAATAAAAGTCCACTGATTCGCTACAATAAAGGAGTTATTTTCCGAATTTTTATAATCGACGAGATAGACAATGGAGGAGCGTTCCTCGCCTTTCTCAAAATATCGCGCAGGAATACCATTTTGAAGATAGTCCATAAATACGGCATTCTTCTGTACAAGCTCACCGTTCTCAAAATTCTTCAGTTTGAAAAGTGCATCAGAAATAGCGTCCTCTGGCAGAGAACGGTTCAAACGATGAAGTGATGAGATGAGTTCCTCCTCATACAGAGGATTATAGAAATCACGCTCCACATCGGGTCCATATAGGTAACTGTAGCCCATATTGCGGAACAACTCGACTACAGAGTTTTCATAATCCGCTTCAGTATATAATCCTGGCATGATATCGCTCCTTTTCTTTGGTTTTTCTCCATTTATATCATAGCGTATTTTTTATCGGCAGGTCACTTCAAGAGTAACGTTCCGTAGTAAAAACGAAAATTTAGCGGCTTAGAGCTGGACGGCGGAGACATCAAGCTCGCCGGACATCAATTTAGGTAGCAGAGTATCTCGCATTGATGTTAATGTTTCATTTTGAACTTCATTTTGCTTGATCATTTTAATGAGCGGTATAATAAGCTTTGTAAAATTGACCATTTCTGATTCATCAAGCAGCGGTATTGGCAAGGATTTGATTGTTGTGAGGCTTAAATTTGCTTGGACTGCTTGCTGAACTCGTTTTGTGTAATAATGGTTGTGCCACTCTCCAATAAAGCAGGCGTAAATGTACTCTGGCAAGACCTTTTCTACATCCGCACGAATTATTGCAACTGCTTGGTTGGTATTTGCAGGGAGGACATTCTTATCTATTAGCGCAAAGCGTCCAAGAGTTCCAGCAATAGTGAAAACTATATCCCCAGCTTTGATAACTGATCGTTTCAATAGTGTATTTGTTTCCTCGTCAATAAATGCAAACTTGCTTTTGTCTATAGCATGGCTATCTAAGATAGATTCTGCTTTTATGAAGTTGATACCACTCTTAACAAAAGGTTTGCCCAGTGTAGTAGGTGTTGTACCTTTAGTTACAATCTGGCACAAATCAGATAATGGGACTTGTTTCATTTTTTCGAGTGCCGGATTATCCGTGAATCGTACTCTAAAGAGTGAACGAATCTGCTGCTCTAAATTTTCGTTTATCTTTTGATTAGTAGCAATCTTTTCATCAAGAACTTGAAGTAAATTGCCAATCTTCTTCTGCGTCTCAATATCAGGTAATTCTATTTCAAGTCCCATCAAATGTGGCACCTTTATGCTGGGTTGTACTCCACCAATATTCAAGTTCAGCAATCTCTTTCTTGTGAAAGGATTACACAGAATGTAGTACAAGTAATTACAGTCACATATATCTGGATTTGTCCTGAGAGCTATCAAATTTTGGGCAATACAACAGTCGTTTTTGTTCACGAATGCTACTGCGCCAAGTGTTCCTACTGTTGGAACTAAAATATCCCCAATTCTGGGATGACCACTACGAAACCATGAGTTGTAGACTTCTTCACTCACTCGTTTGCGTACTACTTGGTACTGAGGATATTTTTCCGTTGCTGAAACTGCATTTACCTCCAAAAGCTCAAAACCTTCATCTTGAGTAGGTGGTGTCTTTCCTCTATTGTCCACCACAAACGACAAGACATCTTTGATCCTGCAAGTTGTCCATTTAGATCTCATAACCAATCGCCCCCAGTTTCTTGCGGATTTCTTCTTCAAGTTCGTGTGACTTGGCGAACATATCGGAAAGTTCAGAAGTCAGGCGAGCCATCTTCTCATCAAACGGTTCGCTATCTTCTTCCTGTTCTTCAATACCTACATAGCGCCCAGGAGTCAGAATGTAATCCTGCTTCTCAATAGTCTGCAAGTCAGCAACAGCACAGAAGCCTTTCACTTCTTCAAGAGTCCCGTTCTGGAATGCTTCAAATGTATCAGCTAATTTTTGAATATCTTCATCGGTAAAGTCTCTGTGTTTACGGTCAACCATGTAACCCATCTTACGAGCGTCGATGAACAACGTCTTACCTTTCTGCTTTTTATTCTTGCTTATGAACCAGAGAGTAACAGGAATCGTCACGCTATAAAACAACTGAGTAGGCAGTGCAACAATACCTTCCACCAGGTCAGCATTGATGATATTCTTTCTGATTTCACCTTCTCCAGAGGATTGTGTAGACAGTGCGCCATTTGCAAGCACCAGACCAATCTTTCCGTTAGGAGCAAGGTGATGGATCATGTGCTGAATCCATGCGTAGTTCGCATTGCCGGCGGGAGGAGTTCCATATTTCCAGCGAACATCATCCTGCAATTTATCCTGTCCCCAGTTAGAAAGGTTAAATGGTGGGTTTGCCATAATAAAATCTGCACGAAGGTTTGCGTGAAGGTCATTGAAAAAAGTATCTGCATGATAAGGACCGAAATCTGCATCAATACCACGAATTGCCATATTCACTTTTGCCATTTTCCAAGTATCCGCATTGGATTCTTGACCATAAACAGAAATGCTCTGACGATTGCCGCTGTGTGCCTGGATAAACTTTACACTCTGGACAAACATACCACCTGAACCGCAGCACGGATCATACACACGGCAGTTATCGAAAGGTTTCAGGATAGCAACAATTGTCTTAACGATACTGGACGGAGTATAGAACTCTCCACCCTTAACACCTTCGTAAGCAGCAAATTGTGCAATGCAATATTCGTAAGTTCTACCCAGAAGATCTTTACCTTCCTCTGTGTCAGACATATCCATATTGGTAAACAAATCAACGACATCACCCAGAACTCGTTTATCCAAATCCGGGCTTGCATAATTCTTTGGAAGCACATTCTTCAGAGATTTATTCTCTGCTTCAATTTCTCTCATTGCCTCATCAAGAACTGTGCCGATTTCCGGAGTGTGAGCCGCTGCTGCAACAGTAGACCATCTTGCTTTTTCCGGGACAAAGAAAATGTTTTCACCCAAATACTCGTCACGATCCTCTTCAAAACCTTCTCCTTCAGCAACAAGTTCATTATATTTTCTCTCAAATGCACTGGAAATATAGCGAAGGAAAATCAATCCAATGATTACCTTTCTATATTCAGCGGCAGGAATGTGCCCCCACAACACACAAGCAGCATCCCAAATTTGTTTTTCAAAGCCAATATTGGCATTATTTTTTTCAGCCATTATAGGTTCCTCCAGTTTTATTCTAAGGTAAATATTTTGATTATAAAGATTTAAAGCTTGGGCTTTGCATCTGGAATGACTTCCATGATATCCTCAATCCTGCAGTCCAATGCTCCACAGATTTTTACCAAGGTGTCTGTATTTACATTTTCGCCCTTATTCATTTTGTTGATCGTATAATTGCTGAGATTTGCTTTCTCCGCCAGGTCTTTTTTCTTCATATCTCTATCAATCAACAGTTTCCAAAGTCTTTTATAACTAACATCCATAGGGTTACCAATCCTTTCGCAGAAAACTTTTATCTAAAAAGTCCCATTATGTTAATTATAGCATTAACGAGGGTAAATTCAACAAAAAAGTGAGCGTTCGCTAAATTTCAGTTCCTTTTGATAAGTAAAATCTCGATATACTGTATAATAAGCCTAATTCTGGGAATAAAGGGCATATTCACATACACTCACAAATTGGCAAGCAGGGCAAACCTGTACAGGTTTACTCGTTTTCGCAAAATGCCCTTACTGGCTTTTTCTCAAACTGCTTGTTGGGGCAGCGTCCCCAATCCCCTTTGAACAGTATCTTCGATACTGGCTGCTCGTTCATTCTGAACGTTTACTAAAGCACGCACTTGGAGAATTTTTATTTTCCTTCCCGCACTGGTGCATAAAAAATTGTCAGGTCAATGTATCTGTCATGCCCATTCTCTCTAATATCAAACTGGATATAATAATCACGAATCATGTACCCACGATACGGATCAGAGAGGGTATAAAGCTCTCTTGTTTTAAAATCAATCAAGGAGAAACCAGTAGTTCCGATATGACTTTCATCCCCATGTTCATCCTGCTCACAATAAAATTCTGTAACCTGATCCAGACATTTCTGACATAGCACATCGGACGCTTTTTCAAAATCTATTGTGTCATCATCACTAAAATATGCTGATACCTCAGAAATTCCTCTTTCTGCCATTTCCTGAATATGGACACTTCCATAACTCTCCCCAAAAGAATTGATTGTCATGCTCATGCCCTTGTTTTCAAATATTTCGTTCCCGTCATCATCGTATTCTCTAACTCTGGTGTCACTTACCGACTGGCTATTCCAATGAATAATTCCTATGGAATCCCTTTTTGCATAATAAGGAATCAGACTGTTTTCCTTCTGACCACATATAAAACAATCGTCTGATTCGATATGAGAGATATTTTTCATTTCAGCAATTTCTTCCACTGAAGAAGTAGGCTCATTCATTTCTGGTAATCCCTGTGTTTCCTCTAATTTTCCCCTGCACCCACCAATGCCAATTATTATGCAGAACAGTAAGGCAGCTCTCATCATTTTCTTTTTCATACTCGTTTCCCCCAATAAATTTTCTGTAATTCTCCGAATAAAATAGGAGGCATACACGCACCATATTATTGTAAAGCAATGCACCTTAAAATACAAGGAGAGGTGGTTGTGAGAATGATAAAATATGATAGATTGTGGGAAACTCTGAAAGAAAAAGATATTAGTCAGTATAAGCTGATCAAAGATTACGGAATTGATAAAGCACAGCTTCACAGGCTCAGAAAAAATATGATTGTAAAAACGCTCGTGCTAAACAATCTCTGTAAAATTCTCGATTGCAGAATTGAAGACATCATGGAATACGTTCCTGATGAAGATAGGTAGGAAACAATACTTGCATAAGTGCCGGTATTGTTTCTTTTCTTTTTACCATAAAAGAGCTATACTATTTAATAGAAAAATACGCTATATGTGATAAACATACAGGAGGACTTTACTATGAGCAGAAAATTAGTTGCATATTTCTCTGCAACTGGCACAACAACCAAAGTTGCAGAATTACTTGCTGATGCTGTCGGCGCTGATATTTTTGAAATTCAGCCAGAAATTCCTTATACTACAGCTGATCTTGATTGGCACAACAAAAATTCGAGAAGCAGTATTGAAATGAAAGATGATTCTTCCCGTCCAGCCATTGCAAGCAAGCGAGACAATATGCATGAGTACGATACTATCTTTGTTGGTTTCCCGATCTGGTGGTATGTAGCCCCTACCATCATCAATACATTTCTTGAAAGCTATGATATGACAGGAAAAACAATTATCCCATTTGCTACATCTGGCGGCAGCGGAATAGGGGACACAAACAAAAAACTAACTCCCAGCTGTTCCGGTGCAAAGCTCCTTGAAGGAAATGTGTTCAAGAGCAATGTCAGCTTAAAAGAACTGGATGACTGGAGTAAATCTTTGCAATAGCATAAATAAAATTGCTATGACTGCCACACAAACATTGAGTGTAGCAGCCATGGCAATTTTCAACGAATCATTTCTTTTTCCTTTTCTTTTTTCCTGTCTATATTTAAAATGTTTTCTATGGTTTGCTTGGCAATCAAGTATTCCTGCATCTCTTTTTTTACCTGACGATATTCAGCATACTCCTGTTTTTTCTGAAGAATCAGCTGATTAAATTCTTCGTGCAAAGATTGGCGGGAAGGGATCTTTTTCCCCTCCAATTGATCAAATGCCTGCTTTGCCGCTTTATGAATGGATATTTCATCTCGATGCACCTCAAAAAACTTTTTACTATAACCGGATTTCCTATATTCCACATAGGTCTGTCTGGTCTTATAATAATTGTTTATATGAGTTTGCAATGCCTTAATTTCTACCATTCTTTTTTCGGCATTCTTAATTGAATCCGTCAGTTCAGTAAAACGGGAAGATAGCTTATCGGTTAATACAGTCAAATCCTCATAACTGTCAATTCCTTTTTCTTTTAAGAGGCAAACTGTTCTGGCAGCTTCTTTACGATTATATTTCTTTGCCCATTTTTCATAGCCTGTTGTTTTGCCTTCCGTCATTTTGGATTGAATATCAATAAGAAGATGAAATTGTTTCTGTTCCGAGGTTTTGGCAAAATTACTTTTCGATTTATAAAGACTCTTACCAGTAATAACCGCCTGAAGTTCTTCTTTACTGTAACCTTCTCCCAGAGAACTCAACCGAATAAATCGTTTCTGTTTCTGTCCTTTTAACGCCGCCTGTTTTCCATCCTTAAACACGAATCCTCGCTCTGCAAGAAGCTGAATAAACCCATCAAATGTTTTTGGTTTTTCTTTCAGTACAAAATCAATCGCTTCACACAATTCATCTCGGTATGTTCTTTTTTTCGGGAAGACAGTACGCTTGATTCGTTCCTTATAGGGTTTAGGTGTAATAACCGACAATCCATTCTCCAAACAGACTATATCGCTCAACCTTTGTACTGCAAGCCCTGAACGAATAAAATTTCTGAATTTCTTAGTACAATCTAAAGAAGTAGAATTATAGATGATATGATTATGAATATGAGCTTTATCAATATGAGTCGCAACAAAAAAGGCATGATTCCCCTTTGTCCATCGCATTGCCGTTTCATGTCCAATTCGATTTGCTTCCTCTGGCGTAATTTCTCCAGGCTTAAATGATTGCCGAATCTGATATGCAATTATATTATTTCTGTGTTCTCTGCCTGTGATATGCTGATACTGCCGTTTTGAGAGAAGAAATTCTTCGTCGGCAGTTTTCGGATCACACTCATAGGAACTGATAAATTCTCCGTCATTGGTTTTCTCTGCGTTCTGTGAATAATCAGTACGATCAGCCAAACACTGAGCCACCGTCTTTCCCTTATTTACATGAAGGGCAATTAACCTTGTTGCTGCCATTCGCATCCCATCCTTTCCAAAAGAAAAAGCCACCCGCAGGTGACTTCATCTTCAACTATTTATGACCTTATGAACGCTCCAAGAGCATTTCCTATATTCTCCGCTTTAACGACTGACCACACCAGCAGAAAGAGGAATAAATAGACTGCCATTCCCATTCCAATTAGAATTGCCAGTGAGGTCCACATGGCTTTGACAATGCAATAAATCGCACAGCCGCCAATAATCAGGAGTACGAATCCTATCGCATAGGAAATAACATTGGTAATCATATTTCCAAGAAGCCAGATTACTTTTACAAGCAATAGCACCGGAAGTGCAAATATCTTCAAAATCATCCTCATAGAGTCAGCCCCTTTCTTTATAACTATATTGTATAATGCAATTTACAATAACACAACGATGTCAACCCTTATGTAAAATTGAAAGGACGCAAGGGCTTTTATCGCCTCTACGTCCTTTTCTTTTTCTGACATAATTCTACAAACTGAAAGCTACCCTCGCCGAGGTTGCCGAGCTTCAGAAGATGCGCAAATACGTTGATATTGCGCTGAACACCGAGCAGCCAGAGCAGACACAGAACCGCACCAAGCGACACGAACAGAGAGATAAGGAAAAGGACAGGCAAGCTGCTTCGCCTGTCCGTCCTAAATGCTTTCCACTTGTATCACTTTCCCAAAATAATTGGTAATAGCCACGTTTTTGTTAGTAATATAATGAAACCTAATCCCATTACAAAAAACAATGCCCCACCTAACAGAAATGCCCAATTTCCTCCTGCCGAATCGGGAATATAATACTGTTGCGGGTTATTTGCATTATAGAGCATTTCCACTTGATCGCCAACTTGATATGGCGAGGGGCTGACATTATGCTCTATGGTAATCATCTCTCCATTTGCCCAATATTGAAATACCGGATAATATACGAGATGTCTGCTGCTGTCGTCATCGTCATGGCTCCATCTTTCCTGAATATCAATCACTGTTGCCGTTATCGGCATTTTGCAAACTATTTTGTGGTAAAAAGGGTAAATCATAAAAAACACCCCTGCTACCACTGCAATAAGTGCTATTATGTACGAACAAATATAGCCTGCCATACGATTGTTCCTCCTTATAGTCATATTCTGAGGTAATAACACTTCAAACACCCCCATGCCATACTCTCAAATTCATATTTATCAATCTCTTTCCAAACAAATTTCTTTAATAATATTCTATTGTATCAATGTGAATAATTCAAGAAATAAAAAATCGTTTTCTATGTAAAGTCGCAGCCGAAACTGCGACTTCCCGACAAATTGTCGAGAACTACTGGATCGAAGCCAGCCTGACAAGAACTTCTTTCATATCCGTCCAGATTTCTTCCAAGCGTTCTTGCAGATCGTTGATATCAGCCTGATAAATACTGCCGGTTTCATTGGCTCTTTTGGCATACTGATTCAGATTATTGCTGCATCTGCGAAGAAGCGAAACCATTTCCTTCACATCCTGCAAATCCAGATTGATACAATAGCCATCCAGAGCCATTTTTCTAAGATATGCACCCATACTGCGGATATCAAGCTCATCCATTTTTTGATGGATTCTCTCGACTTCCTCTTTTGATGCGAGAAAATGAATATCTCTATCTCGCTTTGCCATCACAACACCTCCTCGTAGGCATCAGAGCGCTTTGCCGGCGGAATCTGCTCTGACTTTGACTTTAAATCAGCCAGCACAGACGGACGGTCTGTATCGCCAATCTCATCTCGGCTATCTGTGGAATCTTCCATATTCAGAGCTGCATCCAATTCTGCCAGACGCTGACCTGTTGCTGTCAGTTCTGCTTCCTGCGGGAATGGTTTTCCAAGCTCACTCTTTGTTGCTTCCTGCTGATTATAAAGATTGCTAAGCTGTTCCTTTGCATTTTCCAGCTTGTCAGGAATGCCTGCAAGGGCATTATCCAGACGGGTGATATTTCCCCTGGCATCTGTTCCAAGGGCTACACGGTGGCTCATAGCGCCTTTCAGAACGATGTCAAACTCATGTCGGAAACTGTTGAAAGAAAGCTCCATTTGAAAGCCACGATATCCCCCAAGAGGAACCGGTTCAGAGCCTTTCACTTCTTTACAAGCTGCCAAGATCCATTCACCAGCATCTTCCTTTTCTGAATAGTGCTTGCCACGAATATCCATACCACAGAAGCCTTCTGCAATCTGAGGATTGGCTTCTACCGTCTTAATATCAGCTTCAAAGCCATGAATATAGCCTGTCTGTCTTTCAATCTCAGCAGGGAAGTATTTCAGAAGCTTATCCTCCATACGATACTGCTGACTCTGATGATCTGCCTTCAGCACTTTCAGACGGGCAACTTCAATATCCAGATCCATCTTTTCCTTAATCAACGGATTACCGGCACACAGAGCCTTGATTTCTGCATAGGACAGTGCCTGCTCATCCACATCATCACAGGAGCGAACCGGAGATTTTGAAGTCATAATCTGAGAGATGAATTTCTGCTTATTCTCCAAAGTCTGGTACAAATAAGCGTCAAAGGTTCCTTCTGTTACATACTGATATACCTGCACCTCCTTATTCTGATTGCCCTGGCGAATGATACGACCGTTTCTCTGTGTCATGTCAGACGGACGCCAGCCCACATCCAGATGGTGAACTGCCACCAGTTTATCCTGGACATTTGTTCCGGCTCCCATCTTCTGGGTACTTCCAAGAAGCACACGAACCTGACCGGTACGCACTTTAGCAAAGAGTTCTTTTTTCTTTGCTTCGGTATCTGCGTTGTGAATAAAAGCAACCTCCTCAGAAGGAACACCAGCAGCAAGAAGCTTTGCCTTGATGTCATCATACACATTAAAGGTTCCATCGTTCTTCGGAGTCGAAATATCACAGAACACCAACTGAGTCAATTTTTCTGCCTGTCCATCCTGCCAGATACGAAGAATATTTCCCACACAAGCATTGAGTTTACTGTTTGGGTCATCAGGGAGGATAGAGTTCATCAATCTCTGATCCAGTCCTATTTTTCTTCCATCCGTGGTTATCTTCAACATGTTATCCTCGGACGGGTCGATGATACCGGCATGAACAGCCGCAGCTCGTTCCGAAAGTTCAGCAACCATATCCTGCTGATGTTCCGAAGGCTGAACCACAACCGTTTCAAATTTTGCGTCAGGAACCGGAAGATTCAGCTGGTCCGATGTTTTGATATCCGCCACTTCCTTGAACATATTCATCAATTCCGGAAGATTAAAGAACTTTGCAAATCGGGTCCTGGCACGGTAGCCGGTTCCCTCCGGTGCAAGCTCAATGGCTGTGGTAGTTTCTCCAAAGGTAGAAGCCCAGGAATCAAAATGTGTCAGATTCTTTTGCTGGAGTGTACCATACTGGAGATAACGCATCACGGTATAAAGCTCTGTCATAGAGTTGCTCACAGGCGTTCCTGTTGCAAATACAACTCCACGCCCGCCAGTGATTTCATCCATATAGCGGCACTTCATAAACATGTCCGAAGATTTCTGAGCCTCGGAAGTAGATAGACCGGCTACATTCCTCATTTTTGTGTAGAGGAACAAATTCTTAAACGCATGGCTTTCATCTACAAACAAGCGGTCAACACCCAGCTGCTCAAAGGTGATAACATCATCTTTTTTATCAGCGGCAAGGAGCTTATCCAGTCTGGCTTCCAGAGATTTTCTTGTTTTCTCCATCTGCTTAATGGTAAAATTCTCGCCACGCTGATATTTCAGTTCTGCAATCGCACCCTCAATTTCATCAATCTGCTCTCGAAGCTGTCGTTCCTGCCTTTCCGCAGACAACGGGATACGCTCAAACTGGCTGTGCCCGATAATAACAGCATCATAATCACCGGTAGCAATTCTTGCACAGAATTTCTTACGGTTTGCAGTCTCAAAATCTTTCTTCGTAGCAACAAGAAGCTTTGCACTTGGATAGAGTCGCAAAAACTCATTTGCCCACTGCAAGGTCAGGTGGTTCGGCACAACAAACATAGATTTCTGGCTCAGCCCCAGTCGTTTGCTTTCCATAGCCGAAGCTGCCATTTCAAATGTCTTTCCTGCACCAACCTCGTGAGCAAGCAAGGTATTTCCACCATAGAGCACATGAGCGATAGCATTTCTCTGATGTTCACGGAGGGTAATGTCAGGATTCATACCACCAAAACGGATATGGCTGCCATCGTATTCACGAGGTCTGGTAGAGTTAAAAAGCTCATTGTACTTTGTGACAAGTGCTTCACGACGGTGAGGGTCTTTCCAAATCCAGTCACGGAAAGCATCCTTAATTGCCTGTTGTTTCTGCTGTGCCAGCGTAGTTTCTTTTTTATTCAGAACACGCTTTTGCTTACCGTCCGGATCTTCGATGGTATCATAGATACGAATATCCTTTAGATTCAGCGTTTCTTCCAGAATACGATACGCATTGGCACGATCTGTACCGTAGGTCATATATGCAGCTACATCATTATAGCTTGGTGCACTCTTACCGCTGATACGCCATTCTGCTGTCATTTCAGAGAATTTTACTTCAATGGCACGACGCAGATAATAAGGAGTTTCAAATGTTTCCTGCATAAACTGCTGAATATAGTCAGGGTCAATCCAGGTAGCACCAAGACGCACATCAATTTCAGATGCATCCAAGTCTTTTGGCTGTGCCTTTTTCAAAGCCACCACATTGATACGATAAGAGGCGTCCTGCTTCGCAGCCATTTCCGCAATACGCAGTTTGCTTCTTACATCTCCGGAAAGATACTCATCAGCAGTCTGCCAACCAACTTCGGGAACATCAGGACCCATCGGGTCTTTGAAAATCACACCCTGAAGTTCTGTCATAATCGTATCGTACTCTTCAGGTGTACCCAGAAGCTGTGCCATAAAAGGCAAATCCACCTTACCACGCTCACCAATGGAAATCGCCAGGGCTTCGGACGGTGTATCTACACTGGTCACTCTGCGTTCCGGCTTAATGGTTCTTTTGGTGAACATGTCTGCCTTGCTTTTCAGTTTTCCATCCTCATCCACATTCTCCAGAGAACAGAGAAGATAATAGGAAGAATCCTCCGTAAATGCCTGGGCGTTTGCACGATGATTGATCAGACCATGCTTTGCAGTAAAGGCATCATAGGCAGTATTCAGTTCCGCCTGCTTCTGTGAAATCATTTCATCAGGAAAATCTTCAAGCTGATACTCAATCAATTCATTTACAATGCCTCGAAGCTCTACCATACCAACGACACGCTCTTTTGCCTTTTCATTCAAATCAAGATGCCGCATGATAGAGTTTTCACGGAAGTACACTTCGCCATCTACTACAGTATAGGAGAAGTTCTTGACATCAGGAGTGGCAGGAATAGTTTCTGCTTCTTTGCCTTTTTCAGTTTCCGGAAGCTCTGCAGCCTGATAGGTTCCCTTGATATGAGAAACTGCTTCTTTCAGCAAATCAGACAGCTCTGCACCCTCAATCGGTCGAACAGTAAGATCCATGCCGTAAGCTGTGCTTTCCTCAACTGTTTCTCCCAAAATCATCTCTGGGTGTTCAACAAAGTAGCGGTTCATGGTATGTCCGTCATCCGTGCGGTTCAGATGCACCCAATCCGGAACAATATCAATCGGGTGGTCACGCTTTTGAAGGAAAATAATATCCGACACAACTTCTGTGCCGGCATTCTTCTTAAACGCATCGTTTGGCAGACGGATTGCACCAAGAAGCTCTGCTCGCTGTGCCAGATATCGTCTTGCATCCGAGTTCTTAGAGTCCATGGTATAGCGGCTTGTCACAAAAGCGACTACTCCACCGGGACGAACCTGATCCAAAGTCTTAGCAAAGAAATAGTTGTGAATCGAAAAGCCCAGCTTATCATAGGGCTTATCTGACACTTTGTAGTTGCCAAACGGCACATTACCTACTGCCAGGTCATAAAAATCTCTGCGGTCTGTAGTTTCAAAACCAGCAACCTTAATCTCTGCATTGGGATAAAGCTTTTGAGCAATTCTTCCGGTAATCGAATCCAGTTCCACACCATACAAGCGGCTGCTCTGCATTTCAGGTGGGAGCATTCCAAAGAAATTACCGATACCCATGGAAGGCTCCAGAATATTTCCCGTTTCAAAGCCCATCTGTCCTACGGCATCGTAGATAGAACGAATGACGGTAGGACTGGTGTAGTGAGCATTCAAAGTAGAAGCTCTTGCCGTAGCATACTCATCTTCGGAAAGCAGATTTTTCAGGGTCATATACTCCTGTGCCCAAGTTCCCTTATCTGGGTCAAAGGCATCCGAGAGACCGCCCCAGCCGACGAAATTTGCCAAAATCTCCTGTTCTTCCGGAGTAGCGTTCCTATCTTCGTTTTCCAGTTTGAACAAGGTTTTAATGGCTTCAATGTTCCTTGCAAATTTCTGTTTTGGTCCACCTTCACCAATATGGTCATCCGTGATATGGAAATTTACCGCAGGAACAGGTGGGACTTCTCTGGTAGTAATGGACTTCTCAATCTGAGTGATAATATCCGTGACTTCGGCGTTCTGCCATCCATCTACTTTAGCAAAGTCCTGAATAATAGTATCTTTGCCATCCACACATTGAACAAAATCCAGACTACCTGGTAAAGGTTTGCTGGTATTCATCGCCCCCAAAGCTTTCCTCTGTGTGATAGGAAGTTCATGGTACGCTCTCAGGGCATCTTCGAAAGAACTGAACTCTCTTATATCCAACGAACTTTGCTTCTGAACATCCTCAACAACATAAAAATGGTCTATGAAATGAGTCGGCTCAATGACATTTTCACTCAGGACTACCTCAATGACAGGTTTTTTCTCGATAGATTCACCTGTTTTAACTGCCTGATTCCTTTCATCCTGAGCAAGCATTCGCTCAAAAATTTCACGATTCTCAGCACGGAAAATCGGATATGCAAGGGAGTGGTCACGAAGCTGAACTTCTCGCTCGGTAATCTGTTCTACACGAAAAGCAGTATCATCCAAATAGACCGTATCACCGACCTGATAATTCCACGCTGATACTTCCGGAATTGGTGCATCTGAAACCTCGGCAACTTCTTCAACTGGCACTTCCAACTGAACATTTTCCATTGCTGCGACAGTCTGACGAACTTCCTCCAGATAGTCATTTGCAAGCCATTCATCCGTGAAGTATTCCGTAACACCTTCATGGTCTACATAGTAGTCATCCGTCTGATTATCCCAGATTGCATACTCGCCATCCTCGGTATCAATCACTGCAAAACGGTCATACATATCTTCCAAAGGATCGGCTTTTGCATCTTCAATTTCCTGTCGCTCCGTTTCTTCCTCAACTGTAAGATAGCGACCTTTTTTCATCAGAGAATCCATTCTCTGTGCCACCTGTGTCCATGACATCTGCACCTGATCACATCCGCTTTTCTGATAGCGGATACCTTTTGCATCATGGTCCTGACCGCTATGCGTTGCTCCTGAGCAGGCATGAGAGTGACCGCCAATACCAAACTCTTGCTTTAGGAAAGTAGCTCTTTCCTGCGTGCTGTGCGGTTCCTGCCAATATTCATAGATGCGGGCTTTCCCACCGGCAAAGCCACTACCTCTTGTCATATCCGCATTGATTTCATCATCCGTAATAAATTGACGAACCAGAGGCACATACATCATTTCAGACTGATATTCTTTCAACGGAATATTTAGCTCATCCAGTCTTTTTCCCAAAACATCCAGCTTGTGATAATGAAAACGGAGCAAAGAACGGTCTGCATCATGTGCAGTGATAAAACTGCGATATTCCGCTTTCAGTGCCTCCAAAAATTGTGGCTGATTCAGCTGCTCAGCAAGCCACTCTGTTTCTTTCGGGAAACCATTCCCCTGAATATCAGAGAGAGAAGGGAAGAAGCCCTGATTTCTTGCTTCATCCGAAAGGTCATGGTAAAGATACCAGATAGACTGTGCTACACCCTTTCGCTCATATCCGACAGCTTCTTCCAGTTCCACATTTGTTGCAAATTTCCCCTGCTCTAACAGCTCACCAATACGAGAGGCTGCATCTTCCCACGGAATAATCTGTGCCCTTGGGCTGTCAATAGCAGAAGCACCTTTCGCAAGATGAATACCATCTTCGGCATACCATGCAGATATATTTCCGCTTTCTTCTTTCAAACCAAAACCGCCATGATAAACCTGCTTTAGCGTCTGGACAATTTCTTCCGTTGATTTCTGCTTCATATACTCTAAAACAACGATTTTTCTTGCTTCATCCGTATTACTGCCAAGCAGAAGGAAGTGGTCAATCTCTTCCTGGGTAAAAGAAAAAGCAGAGGGCGTAAAGCTCTCTGCTCGGTCGATAAAACTGATTTGTTCGTTCTCTGAGGGGAAAAGGTTCAGACTTAGCTGTTGATAAGCTCCGTCATCACGACTTCCTCTGCCTGTGCTCTCAGGCTGTTCATGTGTCTTACCCAGCCCATCTGGTCTGTCTCTTTGTCCGGTGCCGGATTCTGTTCCAGATACTGCTTCATCAATAGTTCCATTCTGGCGTTCGCTGCGTCCTCGATCTCCCACAAATGCGGGAACAGTTTCTCCGTCAAAATCAGGTCGTTCAGAAGCATTGGATTGCTCTGCTCCAGAAATGCTCTGCGCATCCTGCCATACTTGCCCAGGGTTCTGTCGCTCTGGTTCTCCAGCTCCATATCCGGAATTCTGTAGTCCCCAACCTGTCTGTAAGTTATCTCGCTCATCATATTCGCTCCTTTCGGTATCTTTGCTCTGTTCATATTCGTCGATTGCTTTCTCGATTTCCTGAAACATCCTGGTGCTGATTGCATTGACCGCAGTACCAAGGGCGTTTACTGTCTGACGGCTGTTGAAATCAAAGACTTTCTGGAAATCCTCGTGCTCAAAGTAGTTATCAGGATTTTCTACCAGCCTGCTATACATGGCATATGCTACGCTGTTTGCCACTGCTGTCTTGAAAGCTACTTCGATGTTAAGTTCATCATACTCCTCAAGGAAGCTATTCGCAACGATGTCGAAAAAGGACTTTTGATGGTCTGCCCAATATTCTGCTGCAAGTGTCATTGCAATATCTTCAAGCTGTGCTTCAAGCAGTCCCTCTGCCTTTACTCCAAAAGAGCGTTCCATAGCGGACATCAAAAAGGCACGATTTTCAGCAGTCACTTTCCACGCCTTTAGTTCCGGAGAAGAACGGCGAATACCGGTATCTGCAACATCAAAGACATAGCGCAGATACGGCTTATTCTCGTTTGTTACAAACAATGCAATACCTGTAGAGCCACGCTTTACATATCTGCGATATTTTTCATCATTCCATTCGTCATAAGGCTTGCAGAAGGTAGCATTTGGACGCTGAGCATAAATCATGACCTGTTCGGGATAAGTGAACTCATAATTACGAGCCATTGTGGTTAGAAATGCTGTCCAATTATCTTTGCTGGCTGTAATTTTACTGATGGTTTCCCTCGCCATCCCGGAATAAAATCGTTCTTTAGCGTTCATCTCTTACCTCCAATCGTTAAAAATCCGGATAAAGGTTCAGCCTGTCAAAAGTAGCTTCGTCTATATCAGACAATTTACTCAGCACCGTATCCACAAGAGTGCAAAGTTCTTCTTCATCTTCTCCAAGCTGTTCCTTTACCTGCTTAAGTGCTTCATGCAGCCCCAGCAGTGTACCAGGGCTGTAAAGCATCATCAAATTGCGTTCATCCTGCGTGAAATCTCTCATTCCATATCCCTTTCTAAATGATTTTTGGACGGTTTGTGAGGAGTATCCGATACGGGCATCTCTTTCAGCTGTTCCAATACAGAAGGACGTTCCTCAATACTGCCTTTCCCATTATTGATAATGCCGTCAATCATTCCATAATCATCCTCCAAAGCCATCTCTGCATGTTTCAGATAGTTTTCAGGTCCCATGAAGTGTTCCAGATTCTGAAACCCAAAGGAATCTACATAATGAAAGGATACCTCACCAGCAATCTTCAACGCTACGATGTCGCTGACGGACATACTATGACCACGAAAATCTTCTGGGTGATCAATGTTGAATTTCACATATAAATCTTCCAACTGCTGATTTACATCCTCAGATGCAAAAATGGAGCCATGATAGACCACCTTGTAACGGTCAATCTCAGGCTCCATTTCTTTCTTCTGAAGGTAACTGTAATTTGCAAACATAAGCTGGGCATTATCCTCTATATCATCACGAAGCTGAAGCAACGCATAAGCATCCGTTGTGCTTTCCAGAAATACCACCATTTCACTATCAGGAGTAGAAGCTCCTTCTACCTCATTCCACTTTTCAATCTTCATAGCCAGCCTCCTTATCGTTCTGCTTCTTTGTATTTATGAGAGGGAACGGCGGGGGATACCTTCTCGGTCGCTTCAGCCACTTTTCCAATTACAGACTCTCTTTTAGGGGATTCTATTTTATCCAACTGACTTCTCAGGATTTTTGCAACCTCAACAGCAGTTTCTTCTCCACACTCAGCAATGGCTTCATCCAGGTATTCACGGTAGGAATCTATATTGCCGGCAGTAAGGTCTGCTTTGATCTTCATAATATTTGCCTGCACATCATCCACCTGATCCTTATACTCATAAGGGTCAAAGTTCTCTGCAAAACGGTCAAGCTTAAAAGCAAGTTCAGCAATAGGGTCATTGATTACCACTGCCTCTCTGCCAACTTCAAAAGCCTGTTCCATAACATCTTCATAAACCATAGCTCGAAGCTCTCTGTGTGCCAGATGAAAAGATTCCAGAATGTCCTGTCTGACCTCAATCATACTCATATCCGGATTATCTACCTGACCACCATCAATTTCATTGTAGTGCTCATCAAACAGCGTATAGTCATAGCCATCTTCACAGGTCTGAACCGCAAGAATCCTATCTCTGCCGACTTTCCAGGCAGCTTCTTCTCCCATGATCTCAGGTTCTGCCATATATCTTGCACCGTTACGCTCCATAATCTCTGCAAACTGGCAGATGTGGAATACGTTATTGCCAATCTGCGTATGATACTCATCAATAAATTTGCAAGGCTTTACGACAGTCTCGTTGGGATAGTCAATTTGAATACAGCTGCCATCAGGAATACGGAACAGATCCTTATAATGGCTGTCAATAAATCGGATATCCTTACCATCCGGATTATACTCATTCATCATTTGCGTTTACCTCCATTTTCAAATTCCATACTAAAATTCGTTTTCCCATCATCCGATACTTCCATATACACAATCACATCGAAAGATTTCCCTGTCTTTTTGGACTTGCAGCCTTTCAGCTTTACTTTCCCAGCAGTCAGAAGTTTCTGTGCCGTAGAAGCATTCATATTCTTACCAATGCTTTCAAAATACCGGTTATTCTTCCAAAGAGCGAATTTACAATTTCGATTGGAGCAGAAAAAAGCTTTTGCCTTGTCCTCAACAGCACTTCCACAAATAGGGCATGTGCCAATCAAGTTTTTCTCTTTTGCCATCAGAACTTCCGAGTCACGGATAACCTCATAATTCTGAACCAGACCGGCAATCATATTTTTAATTTCCTCCATAAAGTCCTCGCCGGAGTATTCTCCCTGCTCGATGAGCAACAGTTTTTCCTCCCAATCGGCTGTCATAGAGGGGGACTGAACCTGTTCCGGCATAACGGTTACAAGTGCGGTGCCTTTATGAGTCGGAATCAAATGCTTCGTTTTTTTATCGCCTTTACGCTCCAGGAAACCTTTCTGAACCAGCTTTTCAATAATACCGGCACGAGTGGCAGGAGTGCCCAGACCTTTTCGTTCGGCTTCTTCCGGCATTTCATCTGCACCGGCAGTTTCCATTGCAGAAAGCAACGTGTCCTCTGTGAGGATTTGTCAAGGTAGGATGTGGATTATTTCTTTTTGCTGGTACATTC